>FWPU01000189.1_pt1 | contig 192902 bp, 155 predicted proteins | sample 2228361 | NCBI WGS metagenome assembly FWPU01 (sample SAMEA103939777, study PRJEB20133) | metagenome | reverse complement strand
AGCGCCGGGTGAGGGTCGGTTGCGTCGTGGATCGACGTTCGACCCACTCCCTCACCTTTCATCCTCTCCCTCGCCCTAGCCAGGGCGAGGGAGAGGAGTCGACGTAGCTTGGTGCGAGGGAGTGACGGTTTGCACATCGCAGTTGCACGGCAGAGAAAAGACGCCTCTCCCTGCCAGGGAGAGGCCGGCGCGCAGCGCCGGGTGAGGGTCGATCCTGTCGTCGTGCGACCTCTGAGGGTCCACGTCGTCTGTGATCCCGCCCCGTGCCTGGCAGCGGCGATTCCATCGCAGTGGATCGGGGTGCGACTAGCGTGCACGATGGTCTCACAGAAGGCGACGCTGCTCGCCAGCGTTCAGCGCATCCCGTGGGCGACCCACCGGGTCGCCCCTACATGGCCTGGCGGTAGCGTGCAGGATCGTGTGCACCACCGGCGCTTCCAGGTGGTGTAGGGCCACGGCGGCGTCATGTCTCGGAAAAGGATCGTGTGCAAGTGGGCGTGCATCACCACGTTCGCATCACGGTGGGTGCGGACGAGGGGAAGACGCGCGCGCTGCGAGGCGATTCCACCGACGGTTCCGCCGCAACATGGCAAGTGTAGGGGCGGTTCGGGAACCGCCCCTACAACGGTCGTGAACTTGCATGGTCAGCGAGGTGAGAGTCCTCGTTGGGCACGCACTCCCCGTCGTCGGCCCCGCCAGCCGCAGGTACGCTGGAGTGGAAGCCAGTCGCAAGGGCGGCGTCGGGGCGAGTCTTGCAGGCTTTCCTGACCGGTGACTCCTCGCTATAAGGGCGGCCACCCCACACGGCAGTACGAAGTCCGTGGCTCACACATCGGGGCGTAGCGCAGCCTGGTAGCGCACTCGCTTGGGGTGCGAGTGGTCGTGGGTTCAAATCCCGCCGCCCCGATTTGGCTTGCACGCGCTCCGCAATCGTTGTGTTTGCCAGGAAAACGGCCTCCTGTTAGCTTGCGCGCGTGGCGATTTTGGTGAGTAATGACGACGGTGTGAGCGCTGCCGGATTGCAAGCCTTGGTCGCAGCGCTGGAAGCGGTGGACGAGGTGTGGGTGGTCGCTCCGGACCGCAACCAAAGTGCCGTGAGTCACGCGCTCACCTTGCACCGCCCATTGAGAATCGAACCTGTTGGGGAGCGGCGGTTTGCCGTCGACGGTACCCCGACCGATTGCATCAACTTGGCTGTGAACGCCATTTTGCCGGAGCGGCCGCGTTTGGTGGTTTCGGGCATCAACCACGGCGCGAATTTAGGAGATGACGTGACGTATTCCGGCACGGTTTCCGCTGCGATGGAGGCAACGTTACTCGGAGTGCCGGCAATTGCCGTGTCGTTGGTCGGTACGGATGCATTCGAGTTCACCGCCGCGGCCCAGTTCAGCCAGGCATTGGCGAAGGTGGTGTTGCGCGAGGGGCTGCCGCCAGACACGTTGCTGAACGTGAACGTGCCCCCAGGGCCCCCGGAAGCCATCAAGGGGTATTTGCTCACCCGTCAGGGCAAACGCCGCTACAGCGACGTGATCGTGGAGAAAGTCGACCCCAGAGGAAAGAAGTACTACTGGATTGGCGGCGGCGAACTCGACTACGTGGCTGCCGAGGGAACCGACTTCGCAGCGGTGCACTCCGGATACATTTCGATCACACCGCTGCACCTGGACCTCACCAACTACGCTTCCTTGCAGCGTTTAGCGAAGCTGCACGTTCCTTGGCCGGAGCCTCGGGCTTAGAGCAACCCGGCAATTTGTTTCACTGCGTTCGAGAGGTACTTGGCCTGGCGGCGGAAGCGCTCCCGGAACTCCGGATGCAGCGCAAACCACTCGCTTGGCGAGAGATTGCCTTTCTCCGCATTACAACTCCGGCAGGCGAGCACCTGATTGGACTTATTGTCCAACACGCGGCGCTTGAGACCGAACTCCCGCCAACGTGACAGCGGCACCACGTGGTCGACGGTGAGATCGCTCGTGCTGCCACAGTACACGCAAGCCTGGCCATTTTTGTTTCGCTTGCTCATCTCTGTCCCCCAATTGCCAGTCGATCTTGCGCGAAGTCGCGAGTCGGAAGAGCGTTTTACGAAGCTCGGGAATTGGACTGCCACACTTATTCGTCCACGGAAACTCTCGCAATCCCCGGTCAATCCCGTGGCAATGTTGCCCCGGGGAGCCGGATCGTGCGGACGAAATTGGGCACGACAAGCGGAAAAATTGTGGTACCATACGCGGGCCACGAAGAAGGGTCGTGGAGGTGCTGGAGAGGATGCTCTGGACTGCACGAAGACCGTGGGTGCTCGGACGGTGGCAAGTGCGGGTGGCTGGTTGGGTACTCGTCTTCGGCTCCCTGTGGGCATGTGCGGGCGGCACCGTGCACCGGGTACGTCGCGGAGAAACGCTGTCGGCCATCAGTGCCCGCTACGGTGTGTCGGTGGAAGCCATCGTTCGAGCGAACCGCCTGAAGGATCCGAACTGCATCGAGGTGGGCCAGGAGCTCCGCATCCCGAAGGTGAAGAAAGCGCGTGCGGGCCAAGCCGGGGTCGCGCTGGCATCCACGGGCGCGTTCCGGCAGCCTCCACGCTGGGTGATCGAGCGATGGCGGAGGGAAGTCGACTGGCCGGTGACCGAAGGTCAGGTTTCGTCGTGGTTCGGACCACGGGGCGACCGGTTTCACGAGGGCATCGACATCCACGCGCCGGAGGGTGCCCCGGTGCTTGCGGCTGCTGACGGCGTCGTTGCCTTCGCTGGAGAACTGCGTGGATACGGACTCACAGTCATTCTTGCCCATCGCGATGGGTGGGCGACGTTGTACGCGCACAACGAGAGGAACCTGGTGCGCGAAGGACAACGGGTTCGCCGAGGACAGGAAATTGCCCGCCTGGGGAAGACCGGCCGCACCACTGGTCCAAACCTGCATTTCGAGATCCGGTACGACAACGTTGCCCTGGATCCGTATATCGTCCTGCCACCGGCGCGGTTGGCGGAACCGAACAAAGTGTCTCCCTGGGGCGGCTGACCATGGCCTTGTTGCGGTGGCGACGCTTCTGGTAGACGCTCTGCGCGATGCAACCAACGCTGAAGACCGCGGATTTACGGCAGTGGATTCGTGACGTCCCGGATTTCCCCAAGCCAGGAATCATCTTCCGCGACGTGACCCCGTTGCTGGCGAACGGGCCGGCATTTCGCGCGACGGTGGATCACCTGGCCGCGCCGTATCGCGGTGCGGTGGACATGGTACTGGGCATCGAGTCGCGCGGATTCATCTTCGGAGCGGCTGTGGCCTACGCGCTCGGGGCTGGGCTCGCGGTGGTGCGCAAGCCGGGCAAGTTGCCCGCGGAGAAGCTGTCCGCCGCGTACGACCTCGAGTATGGCAGCGACGCACTGGAGATCCATCGCGACGCGTTTGGGAGCCCCACGCGGGTGCTCATCGTGGACGATTTGCTCGCCACCGGAGGCACGGCCAGCGCTGCTTGCGAACTCGTGGAAAAGCTCGGCGGCGAGGTGGTGGCCTGCGCGTTCGTGATCGAGCTGACTGCCTTAGGTGGGCGTCGGCGCTTGGCCCCACGCCGGGTAACTTCGTTGATCCAGTATTGAGGAGAGGTCGCCTGCGATGGCGGACGCAGTACGCTGGGAACACGACTCGATGGGACCAGTTGCTGTTCCCGCTCATGTGTATTACGGCGCATCGACCGAGCGTGCTCGCCAAACCTTCCAATTTTCTTCGTTGCGCTTCCCGCGGCGATTTCTGCGAGCGCTCGGCTTGGTGAAGGCGGCTGCGGCGCGGGTGAATGTCGCGTTGGGGCTGCTGCCGCCGGCAATCGGTGAAGCGATCGAACGAGCTGCCCTGGAAGTTGCGGAAGGCCGGTACGACCAAGATTTCGTCGTCGACGTGTTTCAAACCGGCTCGGGCACGTCGACAAACATGAACGCCAACGAGATTATTGCAACCCGCGCGCGGGAGTTGCTCGGGCACGATCGGAGCGATCGAGCTGCGGTACATCCGAACGACCACGTCAACTTGGGGCAAAGCACGAACGATGTGTTTCCCACGGCGATCCATGTCGCTGCAATGGAGGCGTTGGAGGAGCACACGTTGCCGGCGTTGCGGCGGTTGGCGGATGCGCTGGAAGCCAAGGCCGCCGAGTTTGCGCACATTGTCAAGGCAGGGCGGACGCATCTGCAAGACGCTGTGCCGCTTACGTTGGGACAAGAGTTTTCAGGGTATGCGAGTGTCGTGCAGCATGGCGTGGTGCGGTTGGAGAACACGCGCCAGCATCTGGCGGAACTTGCGGTCGGGGGAACTGCCGTTGGCACCGGGCTGAATGCGCATCCAGAATTCGGAGCCAGGGTGGTCGCGGAACTCCGGCGATTGACGGGTCACATGTTTCAGCGTGCGCGGAATCCGTTCGAGGCCTTGCAACAACGCGATGCTGCATTGGAGGTCTCGGCTGCTGTGCGCACCGTGGCCGTTGGGTTGATGAAAATTTGCAACGATTTCCGCTTGCTGACCTCCGGTCCGCGCACCGGGTTCGCTGAAATCGAGCTGCCTGCCACCCAACCTGGATCGAGCATCATGCCGGGAAAGGTAAACCCCGTGATCCCGGAAGCGGTGAACATGGTTTGCGCACGGTTGCTGGGAAACGACGCCGCAATCGCCGTGGCTGATATGAACGGCAACCTCGAACTGAACACGATGATGCCGCTGATTGCGTATGCGTTGCTGGAAAGTCTCGAACTCCTTGGCAATGCAGCGCGAGTGTTGGCGGATCAGTGCGTCCAGGGCATTCGCGCAAATCCCGAGCGTTGTCGGGATCATGCCGAGCGATCGGCAGCACTGGTGACGGCTGTGGCACCGCGCATCGGGTACGACGAGGCTGCCCGCCTGTACAAAATTGCCGTGGAACGGAACCTCTCGATTCGGGAGGTCCTTTTGCAAGAGGGCAAGCTGAGTCCGGAGGAGGTCGCGGAGCTGTTGGACCTCGAACGCATGACCCGCGGCGGGCGCCTGTGAGGCCGCGGCCATGCGCGGCGCCAAGCTTGCGTGGTGGTGGCCAAGCGTCGGAGCCTTGGCGTTTGTCGCCTTGTTGCGGTTGCCCGGATGGGCGCCCTGGAACGCGCTCGAGGAGCGGCTTGCGGATTACCGCCTGGTGGCTCGTGGCGGGGGTGCCCCGCCGCACCGCGACGTCGTGGTCGTGGCGATCGACGACCGCAGCATCGAAACCGTGGGGCGTTGGCCCTGGCGGCGCAAAACCATGGCAGAGCTGCTACGCCGCATTGCGGCGGCGCAGCCGAAAGTCGTGGCCATGGACATTGTCCAGTCGGAACCAACGGCTAGCGCTGGCGGGGAGGAAGAAGACCGGGCGTTGGCGGTTGCCGTAGAAGAAAGTCGGGTAGTCGTTCTCGGGTACTTCTTCGATTTTGCTCGAAGCGCGGGGCAGGTCGATCCATCGCAGGTGCGGTTTTACGATGTAGCCCATGTGCGAGATCCACGTGGCTGGAGCTTTTTGCCGCCGCACACCACGGGGGTTCCGGCGCTCACGGCCAATTTGCCGGAGATTTCGCGAGCCGCTGCCGACCTCGGATATTTCAACTTTTTTCCCGACCCCGACGGCACCTTGCGGCACGCAGCGCTCGCACTCCGATACGGAAACGAAGTGGTGCTGCCGCTTGCCTTGGCCACACTGCGGCAAGCGTTTCAGGTTCCTGCGCGCATTCGCGTTGGCAGCGGGGGAGTCGAAGAGCTGAGCGTAGGAGATTGGCACATCCCGGTCGATCGAACGGGTGCGCTGCGAATTGATTATCGCGGTCCTGCACGCACCTTTCCGCACGTTCCCGCGGTGGAGGTGCTCGCGGGTCGCGTCGAGGCTTCGGTGTTGCACGACAAGATCGTCTTGGTCGGGGTGACTGCGACCGCCGTGTACGATTTGCGGGTCACACCGTTCTCCGCCGCGTTTCCCGGCGTCGAGGTGCACGCCAACGTGATCGATAATGTACTGCAACAGCGCTTTCTGCGCCGGCCGGAGGCCAGCGCGCTCGTGGAAGTCTTGGTCATGGCGGCACTGGCGCTCGGGGTCGGCTGGGTGGTCGGCCGTGCACGTGGAACGCGAGGGGCGTTGGGTTCGCTTGGCTTTCTTGCGGTCTACGCGTTGGGGAGCGAATGGTGCTTGCGCAGCAAGGGCCTACTGCTTCCGTTGCTTGGCCCGATTGCCGTGACGTTGCTGGCGTTCAGTGGCACCACCGTGCAGCGGTATGTGTGGGAAGAACGCGAGCGGCGGAAACTTCGGCGGGCACTGGAGCTTTATTTGAACCCGGCAGCCGCTGCGCTTGTGGCCGAACACCCGGAGCGGTTGAAGCTCGGGGGCGAAAAGGTGGAGTGCACGGTGCTGTTCTCCGACGTGCAGGACTTCACCTCTCTCGCAGAGCGCTTGCCGCCCGAGGTTCTGGTCGAACTCTTGAACACCTACCTGGGAGCCATGACCGAAGTGATTTTCGCGCACGGCGGCATGCTCGACAAATACATGGGCGACGGGATCATGGCGGTGTGGGGCGTGCCCTTGCCTCAGCCAGACCATGCCGCGCGTGCGTGTCGTGCGGCGCTAGCGATGGAGCGCCGTCTGGCGGAACTGCAACCGGACTGGGAGCGACGCGGTTGGCCTGCGTTGCGTGTGCGGATTGGAATCAATTCCGGACCGGTTGTGTTTGGCAACATGGGGTCGGCGGAACACTTGAGCCTGACCGTAGTCGGGGACCATGTGAACCTGGCGTCCCGCCTCGAGGGGCTGAACAAGGTGTACGGCACGCGAGTTCTGGTCACCGAGTTCACGGTGCGGGCACTTCCAGAAGGGTTCGTAGTACGAGAAATCGGTACGGTTCAAGTAAAGGGCCGAGCCCAGCCCGTGCGTGTATTCGAGTTGCTCGCTACCGAAGGCGAAGTTGCTGCTGGTGAGCGCCCGGGCAACCTCTGACAGTTCGTGGCCGGGCGCCCCGCACGGACCATACAGCGGCTGGTGGAAGCAGCAGGGATTTGCTGCCGAGACTCGCCGAGGACAGCTACGGACCTGCAGCTCGTTTGTACGAGCTGGTCGCTTAAGGGCAAAGGACGAGTCCGCGCAGGGGACCTGTGCCCGACATGCGAGGGGCTCTGGTGCGGTTGCCCGTCGACGCGGCGAGGGCTGTGCTAACCCGACCAGGTCTGCAGAATGCGCATGTAGTTGCCACGTTCGAACGCGCTCGGGTTCGGGCAGCGGGCGAGGCTTAAACACCCGCGCATCTCGTCCACCGACCCGTACCCGTGGTCTTCCATCCATTGCCGCATCCCATGGAGGGTTTTGCGCAAATGGTCTGGCCCGAACTGGAGTAGCGCAGAAACCATTTGCACGGCATCTGCGCCGGCCATGATGGCTTTGATCGCGTCGTGTGCCGAGTGGACCCCACCGGAGGCAGCCAACGACGCTTGCACTTGCGGGCGCAAGATCGCGAGCCAGTGCAAACGCAACAAAAGCTCGCTCGAATCCGACAGGCGTAGGCGGGGCACTACGTCGAGGGCTTCGATGTCGAGATCCGGTTGGTAAAACCGATTGAACAGGACGATCCCGTTGGCTCCGTGCGCGACCAACTGTGCCGCCAAGTTGCTGAGCGCAGAATAAAAAGGGGAGAGTTTTACGGCGATAGGGATCCGCACGCGGCTCCGAACTGCGGCCACCGCCTCGATGGCTCGGCTTTCGACCTGCGCGCTGGTTTCCTCGGGAGAGGTTGGAATGTAGTACACGTTGAGTTCGAGTGCGTCGGCCCCGGCTTGCTCCAGCAGCTCAGCGTAGCGAAGCCAACCAGAGGGAGTCGTGCCGTTCAACGACGCGATGACGGGAACACCGACCGCAGCTTTGATTCGGCGAAGCTGCTCGAGGTATTGGTCGGCGCTGAGCGCGTACATGTCGGGTCGCGGGAAGTAGGAGAGCGCCTCGGCGTACGCCTCGGAATGGACATCCATGCTCCAGATGGTGCTCCGCTCCTCCAGCTCGATCTGTTCCTCGAACAGCGAGTGCATGACGATCGCAGCTGCTCCAGCGTCTTCGAGCCGGCGGACGGTGTCTAGATCATCCACCAGGGGCGACGCTCCTGGCATCAGGGGATGCGCGAGTTCGATGCCCAAGTAATTGGTCTGCAGATTCATGTTTGCGGCCCCTCCTTCGCTCCGCGCTCGGGAACTGTGAATGCGCGCAGGCGGGCGATTTCTTGGTACAGTTGAAAACGCCGAAGGATTTCTTGCTGTTCCTGCTCCATCAAGGCGCGAAAACGCGCCCGGTCCGTTTGCTCCACCATGCGGAACCGCGTCTCTTGGTACGCAAACTCGTGCAGCGGGAGGCGTGGCTCGGGCATGTCGAGTTGCAAGGGATTTTCTCCCTGTGCAATGCGCCGCGGATCGAAACGGTAAATCGGCCAGTATCCTGATTGCACTGCCCGGCGTTGTTGCTCGCCGGCGAACGCCAAGTCGTAACCGTGCGCGATGCAATGGCTGTACGCCAGAAGCAGCGAAGGCCCATCGTACGATTCCGCTTCGAGAAACGCACGCAGCGTATGCTGATCGCGCGCGGCAAAGGCGACGCGAGCGACGTACACATGGCCATACGCCATCGCGATCAAACCTAGGTCCTTTTTGGGTGTGGACTTTCCAGCCGTGGCAAACTTGGCCGCGGCCCCTAGTGGAGTGGCCTTGGATTGTTGGCCTCCGGTGTTGGAGTACACCTCGGTGTCGAGCACCAGAATGTTCACGTTTGCCCCGGAGGCGAGCACATGATCGAGTCCGCCAAACCCGATGTCGTATGCCCAGCCGTCGCCACCCACTGCCCATACGGTTTTGCGCACCAAGAAATCGGCCAACTCGCTGAGCGTGCGCGCGAGAGGGTCCGGTACGTTCGCAAGCTTTTGGCGAAGTAGATCCACACGCTTTCGCTGCGCAGCCAGTTCCGCCTCCGTGTTCTGCGGCGCGTGGAGCAACTCATCGACCAAGGCGTCGCCCAGGATGCTTGCGAACTTCCGCAGCAGAGCCTGGGCGAAGCCGTTGAGGTGATCCAGAGCCAGACGCATGCCGAGGGCAAACTCGGCGTTGTCCTCGAACAGCGAGTTCGACCAGGCTGGACCCCGCCCTTGGCGGTTGGTCGTGTACGGCGTCGTAGGCAGATTGCCGCCGTAAATGGACGAGCAGCCGGTCGCGTTCGCAATCAGAAGTCGGTCACCAAAAAGCTGTGTGAGCAGTTTGATGTACGGGGTTTCTCCACAGCCCGCACAAGCTCCCGAATACTCGAACAGCGGCTCGAGAAACTGCGAGGTTTTTACGTCGAGGTGCAGGGTGGTGCGATCCACCTCAGGGAGTTCGAGGAAAAACTCGTAGTTCCGGCGTTCCCGTTCGCGCAGCGGCAGTTGCGGTTGCATTTCCAGCGCCTTGTGGCGCGGATTTCGTCGGTCTTTTGCCGGGCAAATTGCGTAGCACAGGCGGCAGCCGGTGCAGTCTTCGGGAGCAACTTGAATGGTGTACATGTGGTCGGGAAATTCGTGACCTTTGTACGGGACTGCAAGGAAGGATTCGGGAGCGCCGGCTAGCGCCTCTTTGGGGTACACTTTGGCTCGGATTGCCGCATGGGGACAAACGAGCGCGCATTTGTTGCACTGAATGCACACTGCGGGGTCCCACACCGGGAGATCGATCGCAATGTTGCGTTTCTCCCACTTGGCTGTGCCTGTGGGCCACGTACCGTCCACAGGGAACGCACTGACCGGCAGGGCGTCGCCTGCGCCGGCCAACAGCGCGGATGTCACGGTGCGCACAAACGGGCGCGGATCCAGTACGGGTGGAGGTTGGCAGTGACGCTTCGAGCCGAGCGCACCGACGGGAACCGGAAACAAATAATCGAGCGCGGCGCGGACTGCAGCGATGTTTTGCTCGGCCACCGATTGCCCGAAGCGGCCATACGTTTCCTGAATGGCCTCCTCCACCGCCAGACGTGCTTCCTCGATGGGCAGCAATCCGGAAAGGGAAAAGAAGCACATTTGCATGATGGTATTGATGCGGCTGCCCAGCCCGAATCGTTCTGCGAGCGTTTGTGCGTCGATCGTGTACAATTTGAGCTGTTTGTCCAACACGGTTTCCTGTGCTTCGTACGGCAAGTGCTGCCACAGCTCGTCGGGGGCATACGGGGCGTTGAACAAGACCGTCGCTCCTGGCGCGGCAACGCGGAGCAAATTTTGCCGGTCGAGAAGCGAAAAGCGGTGGCATGCCACAAAGTTCGCTTGCCGGATGAGGTAGGCCGAGCGGATCGGTCGAGGGGAAAATCTCAGGTGCGAAACCGTGACCGAGCCAGCCTTCTTCGAGTCGTACACGAAGTACGCTTGTGCCCAAAGGGAAGTACGCTCGCCGATGATTTTCACGGAGTTTTTGTTGGCACCGACGGTTCCGTCCGAGCCGAGTCCGTAAAAAACGCCCCGCCACACGTCCGGTGCTTCCTGACCGGCCGTGTCGTCGTAGGGGAGCGAAAGATGGGTGACGTCGTCGACAATCCCGACGGTGAACCGCCGTCGCGGCTGTTCGGAGGCCATGTTGGCGAAGATGGCGTGCACCATCGGGGGCGAAAATTCTTTCGATGCGAGGCCGTAACGGCCACCGGTGAGCCGAGGCAGCGGTTTGTCCGGAAAGGCGTCTGGCCAATGATCCAGGAGCGCGGTGGCAACCTCTTCGTACAGTGGTTCCGCCGAGGCGCCGGGCTCTTTCGTGCGATCGAGCACGGCGAGATGGCGAGTCGACGGCGGGAGCACGGCAAACAACGCCGGAGCGGAGAACGGCCGGAACAGCCGGACGCGCACGAGCCCCACTCGTTCACCTTTCTTGCAAAGCTCGTCCACCACCTCGCTGATCGTCTCGCAGGCGGAGCCCATGACGAGAATGACTCGATCCGCTTCCGGATGCCCGTAGTAGTCGAACAGTTTGTATGCCCGACCGGTGCGGGCGGCGAATCGATCGAAGACCGATTGCAGAAGTTCGGGAAGGCCATCGTAGAACGGATTGACCGCCTCGCGTGCCTGAAAGTACGTGTCGGGGTTGTGTGCGGTACCACGAATGACCGGCCGATCCGGTGTCAACGCCCGGCTGCGGTGTGCTCGAATGGCGTCTTCGGATACGAGAGCGCGCAAATCTTCGTCGCTAAGCGTGTAGATCTTGTTGACTTCGTGGGAGGTGCGAAAGCCGTCGAAGAAATGCAAAAAGGGCACGCGGCTTTCGAGCGTTGCCACGTGCGCCACGCAAGCAAAGTCCTGCGCTTCCTGAACCGAGCCGCTCGCCAGCATGGCAAAGCCCACGGGTCGGCACGCCATCACGTCGGAATGGTCGCCAAAAATCGAAAGGGCATGCGTCGCCACCGTGCGGGCTGCCACGTGGAGGCAGAACGGCGTGAGCTCCCCAGCGATTTTGAACAAATCAGGAATCATGAGCAGGAGACCTTGCGACGCAGTGAAGCTCGTGGCCAGGGCTCCCGCTTGGATGGCGCCGTGGACGGCAGCGATCGCACCGCCCTCCGACTGCATCTCCACGATGCGCGGCACGGCACCCCACAGATTTGGTCGCCCTTGGGCAGCCCATTCGTCGGCCCATTCGCCCATCGGCGATGCCGGGGTAATCGGGTAAATTGCGATGACCTCGCTGAGCCGGTAGGCGACCGAGGCAACAGCCTCGTTTGCGTCGATCGTGGCGGTTCGTTGCTGGTTGTTGGGCATGCGACACGCTCCTGATGATCCTGCTTGCACCCTCTGCCTATCACCCAGCAGGGGAAACTTGTCTAGGTGGCGCCGGTGCCCGGGAACCTGGCTTTCGGTCAGAGAACTTGCCGAACGGCCCACGGGAGAACGAGAAAAAGCTGCACTGCGTCGAAAACTCCGTGGGCTACGATGCAGGGCAGCAAATGGCCAGTGCGCTGGAAGAGCCAGCCCAGGAACAGCGATACGACAAAGACTCCGACGACCAAAAATGGCAGGCCGTAATTGAAGTGGCTCAGTGCAAAGCAGACACTGGCGCCCAGAAGTCCTAGCCGGGGCTGCAAGAAGCCACGGAAGAACGCTTCCTCCACGGTCATGGCCACAAACACGATGGCGGCTTTTTGTCCGAAGGAAAGGTTGGCAATCCACGCCAAGACGGGCGGAACCTGAGTCGGCGGAAGGGCCCCTGATGTTTCGACCCAAAGCCCGGCAACCACTCCGGTGGCGGCAATGGTAATCACCCAGCCGGCTAAGCCGGCAAACACACCGAGGAGCAGCCGACTGCGCAGGAGTTCCGGTGTCCAGCGTAAGTGCAGAAAGTCCAGAAAGCGTTGATCGCCGCGCAGCGCCCACCAAGCAAGCAAAAATGCACTCATCAATGCGTGCCCTACAAACAACGCTGGAAGCGCTGGAGCGACGGGTTCGTCCAGTTCGTGGCGACCCCCGCTCGCAAGCGGGAAACACACGACGATGGCAAAAATGCTGAGCCACAGCCCGAGCGCAGCGAGTCGGCGCGGCCAGGAGCGAAATTCGTCGCGATACGGGGCAAACCCAAGCAAGCTCAGCAGGGTAACGAGGGTGAGGCTGAGCAAGTAAGCGTGGGCGAGAATGTCCATCGAGGACAAGTCATTTGTTCAGCTCGTCGACTGAACGGATGATGCGCCCGACAATACCGTACTCCAGCGCTTCCTCTGCGGACATCCAAAAATTGCGTTCCGTGTCCCGCTCCACTCGTTTCAGGGGCTGGCCAGTCTTTTCCGCAATGATGCGACTCAGTCGGGCTCGCATTTTCAGGATCTCGTGGGCCTCGATTTCCAAGTCGGTGGCGCGGCCTCCAGCCCCACCAGCCGGTTGGTGGAGAAGAAAGCGAGTGTTGGGAAGGCAATAACGGTCGGGCTTGTCTGCAGCGAGATAAATATGCGCTCCGGCGCTCGCCACCCAGCCGGTGCCGATCATCCGAACCCGGGGGCGGATGAATGTCAGGACGTCGTAAATGGTATCCGCCGACTCGACGTGCCCGCCCGGGGAGTGGACGATCACCGTGATGTCGTCATCGGAAACCGCAGCCAGTGCCAACGCTTGCGCGGTCACCGCATGGGCAAGCGGCATGCTGATCTCGCCGCAAATGATGATTGTGCGGGTTTCGAAGAGTTTCTGGCTCACCGCCCGCGCGATTCCGCGTGCTTCGGGAGGGAAGGCCGAACCTGCGGCGTGTGCTTCGATGTTGTCGGACTCGAATTCGCGCATGGGACGCATGTAGAGCAGGGGCCGAGTGCGGGCAACTAGGCGGCCCGCATTCGCTTCGAGGATCCGCACGCGACGACTCGAAAAAGAGAGTGTGCGGATGCCCGCATGCCAAGGTGCGCTGCGTGGACGCGAATCGAGACGACCACCCCGCAGGTTCGGCACGGGACGGGCTTCGCGCAAAGCGGCGATCGGCGCGCGAGAACTGAACGTACCGGGAGCTTTTGCTCCTGGTTGCGCTTGCCGAACGAGAAAAGTTGTGATTGCTCGGCAGGACGACTTCCATGTTGTACTTACACGAGACCATCGACATCCGCGGCGACGGGGCGCGCCCTTACATGGAAGGAGTGTTGGGGCGAGCTCGTCACTCCGAGAAAGCGGGCATTTCGCGGTTGGTGGGCACCTGGCAGGTCGTCGGGAGTACGCACCGCTGGCCACGAGTCGTCAACTTGTGGGAGCTCGACGGCTGGGAGCACTGGGCACGATCTCTCGAGCGGCAGTTCGACCCAGCGAAGAAAGATGCGCACTTGGCTCCTTGGTGGTCGTCGATGGTACGCTATCGGCGCGGCGGATTCGATCGCATCCTCGAGCCCGTTTGGTTTTCGCCGCGGCGCAGCGACCTCGAGTCCCGCGGATACAAAGGATCGGTGGTGGAGCAGCAACTCTGCCGCGTCCCCGCGCAGTGGCAGGAAATCTTTTTCGAAGAAGTGAGCGCATCGCTGGTGCCGTTGCTCGAGGCAAACGGGGTGCAGCTGATTGGGGCCTACAGGGCTGTGATGCGTGCTGATGAAGTTCTGCTGCTTTGGCTAGCGGAGACCTTCCGGGGTTTGTGTGCCTGGAAGCAACGATGCGGCGGGGACCGGGCTTACGCGGCTTGGTTACAGCGCCAGAATGCTTGGCGCGTGCGCGTGGAGACGCTTTGGTTGGTGCCCTTCCCGGGGAGTTTGCTGAGCCCCGCAACGGTGGTCGCATGAGCGCCAAACGCGCGTTTCATGTTTGTGAAGGGAGGGGCCGGGGCCCGAGGGGTTGCTCGGGTCCCCGGCGGCACGAGGAGGGGAGGGGGAGCTGGTGGGTGGGGGGAGGGACCCACCAGCTCAGCAGCTCGCGGAGGGGGGATCCGCTGTGGCTGCACGCGCACTCGACGCAGTGCGCGAAAAAAAATTCAATCTGAGGCACGAGGATCGTGGCGATCGGGTCTCCAACGAGTGCGAACGAACGACCTGAGTGGCTGGTTCTTGGGCTGGGGAATCCCGGCGAGGAGTACGCAGGAACCCGCCACAATGTAGGATTCGAGGTGGTGGATCTCTTGGCGGAGCGCCACGGGATCGAGATCGACCGGCGGCTCCCTTCGCTGCTTTACGGGAGCGGCACCATCGAAGGAGTGGCCGTCATTTTGGGGAAGCCGCGGACGTTCATGAACCTTTCCGGTGCGGCGGCCAAGGAAGCGTTGCGGCATTTTCATCTGCTCCCCGAGCGGCTGCTGGTCGTGCTTGACGACCTTGCGTTGCCGTTGGGTGTAGTGCGGGTGCGCAAGAAAGGATCGGACGGCGGTCACAAGGGCTTGCGCTCTGTGATTGCGGCTACGGGGACGACAGAAGTACCCCGCGTGCGGGTGGGCATTGGGCAACCACGGCGGGGCGATGCGGTGGATTACGTGCTGTCTCCGTTTACGCGCTCGGAATGGCCGGCGGTCGCAGAAGGCTTGGAGCGCGCGGCGGACGCAGTCGAGGTCGTGGTCACGCAGGGACTCGAAGCCGCGATGAACCGGTTCAACGCGATGCCTCCTCCGTGAGGCGGCGCGCTAGGGTAGCGGAGACTGTGCGCAGCGATCCGTGCGGGCAACACGGTTCGCCAGGCAGCCGTGAGTGTTCAGCGACGCGACCGTTCTCGTGTTCAGGCTCGTGGAACCGCCAGGGCACCGCTTAAAGAACGGCTCACAATTGAGGAAAGTGGGCTGCGAGTAGTTCGGAGCCGCGGCTTTGCTGGTCCACTAGCCGTTTGGTGTGGTGGAAGCTGCAGGGGCATCTCCGCTGGCCGAGCGTCGTCGTGCTCGTCGCGGTGCAGTGGGGTTGGGGGCGAGTTATGGCCCTGGGCGATGACGTTGTGCGTGATCCTCCCGCGAAGAGCGACCGATGAGCCGGTGCTTACTGTGGCGTCTGGTGTTTGCCGGCTCATACGACACGCCGCGGCGCGCTTTCGCCTCATCGTTGGCTCCATGGGGGCGGTCGGCGGTTGACTTCGACGGTGGGAGGCGATATCAGGGCAGGCACTTTTTCGGTTCCTTTAAGCTGGTCCAGCGAGGCCAGAAAGGAAGTTGATGAAAACCACGACAAAAAATTCCGCAGTCAAACGTTGTGCCCCCTCGCCGCGAGGGGGCTTTTTTTTGCCAGGGGCGAGCCAGTGACGGAACGGGTCGTGTTGGATGCTCAGGGAGTGGATCGTGCCCTTACCCGAATGGCGCACGAGATTCTGGAGCGCAACAAAGGGGTGGAGGACCTGGTGTTGATTGGCATTCGCTCGCGGGGCGTGCACTTGGCGGAACGCCTGCGGGCGAAAATCGAGAGCATCGAAGGGGTGAGCGTGCCCATGGGGATCATCGACATCACGCTGTACCGGGACGATCTCAGCCGCAGCCGCCAGCAACCGCAGGTGAAAGGAACCAGAGTGGATTTTCCGATCGACGATAAGCGTGTGGTGCTGGTGGATGACGTGTTGTTCACCGGGCGCACCGTGCGTGCCGCGCTGGACGCCCTCGTGGATTTAGGTCGGCCGAAAAATGTTCAGCTTTGTGTGTTGGTGGACCGCGGCCACCGCGAGCTGCCCATTCGTGCGGACTACGTAGGCAAAAACTTGCCAACGGCACTGGACGAAGAGGTTCAAGTGCGGCTGACAGAAAGTGATGGCCGGGACGAAGTGGTGCTGGTTCGGCAGGGAGGCTGAAATGGAATTCTCGCGGCGCCATCTGTTGGGCTTGGAGGGGATGCCAAAGGAAGAAATTCTGTTCCTGTTGGACACAGCCGCTTCGTTCAAGGAAATTTCCGACCGCGATATTAAGAAGGTCCCGACCCTGCGTGGAAAAACGGTCGTTGCGGCCTTTTTCGAGCCGAGCACGCGAACGCGTGTGTCGTTCGAAATTGCGGCGAAGCGTATGAGTGCCGACTTCGTGAGCTTGTCGGCGCCCGCCAGCAGTGCCGCAAAAGGCGAGACGTTATTGGATACCGCGCGGAACTTGTCGGCGATGCAGCCCGACGCGCTGGTGATCCGCCACCCCAGTGCTGGGGCCGCGCACTTGCTCGCCCGACACTTGGACTGTGCGGTGATTAACGCTGGCGACGGTGCCCACGAACACCCCACACAATCCCTTCTCGACTTGCTGACGATTCGCGAACGGAAGCCACAATTCGAAGGTCTGGTGGTGGCAATCGTGGGAGATATCTTGCACAGCCGGGTAGCGCGTTCGAATCTGCACGCGTTGCGAACCTTGGGCGCGGAGGTGCGCTTGGCAGGTCCGCGCACGTTGCTCCCGCGAGAGTGTGCTGCGTTTGCGGTCGCAACCACGGACCTTCGGGAAGCCGTACGTGGGGCCGACGTCGTGATGGTTCTCCGGCTTCAACGAGAGCGGCAGGTAGGCAACTACATCCCGTCGATCGAGGAGTACGCGCGTTACTTTTGCTTGCGCGAAGAGCACCTTGCAGAGGCGAGGCCGGATGTTCTCGTCATGCATCCCGGCCCACTCAATCGGGGGGTCGAAATCGCAAGCTCTGTGGCCGATGGCCCATACTCGGTCATTCTCGACCAAGTGCGCAACGGCATCGCAGTGCGGATGGCCGTGCTGTACTTGCTGCTGACGGGGGCGCGCGAAGCCATGGCGGCAACGCGGGAACAGTTGCAAAGCATACCGGCGGGCAAGCAACGGAGGGTCGGTCGGTGAGTGTGTGGATCTTGGGCGGGACCGTCATCGACCCCGTCAATGGGCTGGATGCTCCGGCGGACGTTCACATCGTGCACGGGAGAATTGCCGCTGTTGTACCGCCCGGCAGCGTCGTTCCCGAACCTCAGGACCTCGTGATTCCGGCCGGAGGTTTGTGGGTCGTCCCGGGTCTCATCGATATGCACGTGCACCTTCGCGAACCAGGATTCGAGTACAAGGAAACCATCGAAACCGGCACCCGCGCGGCAGTAGCGGGCGGTTTCACGGCGGTGGCGTGCATGGCGAACACGATGCCAGTGAACGATTCGGGCGCAGTGACGCAGTTCATCTTGGAGCGCGCGCGGCTAGCGGGCCTTGCAAGGGTGTACCCGATTGGTGCGGTGACGAAAGGGCTCCAGGGTGTGGAGCTTGCCGAGATCGGTGAAATGCGTGAGGCTGGGATCGTGGCCGTTTCCGACGATGGCCATCCGGTGCAAGACGGCGGCATCATGCGCCGTGCGCTCGAATACGCTTCGATGTTCGGTTTGCCGGTCATCGCCCATGAAGAGGATCGCACGCTTGCTCGGGGTGGAGTGATGAACGAAGGAGTTTGGTCGTTCCGGCTCGGTCTGCGCGGCATCCCCAAGGCAGCGGAAGAGGCCATGGTTGCACGCGACCTGGCGATCCTGGAGCAGACCGGTGGGCATCTGCACGTCGCGCACATCAGTACTGCAGGGGCAGTGGAGCTCGTACGCCGCGCGAAGGCACGGGGCCTCAACGTCACCGCAGAGGCGGCTCCCCATCACTTTACCCTGACGGAGGCGGCAGTGGCGGAGTATAACACGCAGGCCAAGATGAACCCGCCGCTGCGTACCGAAGAGGACCTGCGTGCGGTGCGCGAAGGGTTGCTCGACGGCACCATCGATTGCATCGCAACCGATCACGCGCCGCACCATGTCGACGAGAAGCACTGTGAGTTCGACCTTGCTTCCAACGGGATCGTCGGATTGGAAACAGCGGTTCCGCTCACCTTAGCGTTGGCTCGCGAAACGGGTTGGAGCCGCATGGCCATGGTGGCGGCCCTGAGTACGAACCCCGCCCGTATTTTGGGCGTTCCTGGCGGGAGCTTATCCGTGGGCGCTCCTGCGGACATTACGATTGTCGATCCCGAGATGTCTTGGGTCCTTGCCGAGGAGGAACTCCATTCACGGTCGGCGAACACACCGTTTCTCGGGTGGGAACTGCGGGGCCGTGCGGTGATGACCCTGGTTGGTGGCGAGATCAAATGGCGTCTGGGGGAGCCGCTCGCGCGAGCAGAAGTTGGAGACAAGCGATGAAAGCGATCTTGGCGCTGGCAGACGGTACGGTCTTCGAGGGCGAGAGTTTTGGTGCGCCCGGCGAAGCGGGCGGTGAAATTGTGTTCAATACGTCCATGACCGGATACCAGGAAATTCTCACCGACCCCTCGTATTGTGGCCAACTGGTGTGCATGACCTACCCTGAGATCGGCAACGTGGGGGTCAATGCCGAAGACGTCGAATCTGGCCGTCCGTGGGTCGAGGGGTTTATTGTCCGCGAGTATTGGGAGCGGCCAAGCAATTGGCGCGCACAGCGCTCGCTGGGTGAGTATCTGCGCGAGCATGGAATTCCCGGGATTCAAGGTATCGATACGCGCGAGCTGGTGCGGCACATCCGCGACCGCGGCGCTCAATCTGCAGTGCTGTCGACAGTGGAGACCGATCCACGGCGGGTGGTGGAAAAAGCACGAAAAGTACGCCCGATGGTAGGCCAGGATTTGGTGCGGCGGGTGACCTGTAGCGAGCCTTATGACTGGGAAGAATCGACGTGGGCCCTCGGGTCGGGCTACGGAAGCGCTCCGCCGGAGCGCGAGTTTTTCGTGGTGGCGTACGACTTTGGGATCAAACGCAACATTTTGCGCAATTTGGTTCGCACCGGGTGTCGCGTGCGGGTCGTGCCTGCCACGACGAGCCCGCGCGAGGTGTTGTCGTGGAACCCGGACGGGATTTTCCTCTCCAACGGACCTGGCGATCCAGACGTTGGTTCGTATGCACACATCGTGCGCGAGCTGGTTGGACAGCGCCCGATTTTCGGCATCTGTTTAGGACACCAAATCCTCGCCCTGGCGTTGGGAGGCCGCACGTACAAGCTCAAATTCGGGCACCATGGGGGCAACCAGCCGGTGAAGGACCTCACCACCGGCAAAGTCGAGATCACCGCCCAAAACCACGGCTTCGCGGTAGATGTGGATTCGTTGTCGGGTGTGGCCGAGTTGACCCACGTAAACCTCAACGACCAAACAGTGGAAGGCCTCGCGCACGCACGGCTACCCCTGTTTTCCGTGCAGTATCATCCCGAGGCTTCGCCGGGTCCGCACGACGCATCGTACTTGTTCGACCGGTTCGTCGAGTTGATGCGGCGGTGGCGAGCTAGAGCTTAGGAGACTGCGTTCATGCCAAAGCGTACAGATCTGCATTCGATCTTGTTGATTGGATCGGGGCCCATCGTGATTGGCCAAGCTTGCGAGTTCGATTACTCCGGAACCCAGGCTTGCAAGGCGCTGCAGGAAAACGGCTACCGCGTGATCCTGGTGAATTCGAACCCGGCGACGATCATGACCGACCCTCGGTTCGCCGACCGGACCTACGTGGAACCAATTACTGCGGACATCGTGGAGAAAATCATTGCTGCAGAGAGGCCCGATGCCTTGTTGCCCACAGTCGGCGGGCAAACCGGCTTGAACGTAGCCCTCGAGCTGGCGGAAAGCGGTGTGCTCGATCGTTATGGCGTCGAGCTGATCGGGGCCAAGGTTCCTGCCATTCGCAAGGCTGAGGACCGGGACTTGTTCAAAGAAGCCATGCTCCGGATCGGCTTGGACTTGCCCCGATCTGGGTACGCGCGCACTCTCGAGGAGGCGACGCGCATTCGCGAACGCCTCGGCCTGCCGTTGATCATTCGTCCTTCACGCACGCTCGGGGGCACCGGGGGAAGCTTGGTGGAGACGGACGAAGCGTTTGTCGATCAAGTGCTGTGGGGACTAGCCGCTTCGCCGGTGCATGAAGTGCTCGTGGAAGAGTCGATTGCGGGCTGGAAGGAATTCGAGCTCGAAGTCATGCGCGACGGGAACGACAACGTCGTCATCATTTGCTCGATCGAGAACTTCGACCCGATGGGCGTACACACCGGGGACAGCATTACGGTGGCTCCTGCGCAAACTCTTACGGACAAAGAGTACCAACTGATGCGGGACGCTGCGATCCGCATCATTCGGGAAATCGGTGTCGACACCGGCGGATCGAACATTCAATTTGCCGTGAACCCTAACGACGGACGGTTGGTCGTGATCGAGATGAATCCGCGGGTTTCGCGCAGCTCGGCGCTCGCGAGCAAGGCAACCGGTTTTCCGATTGCCAAAATCGCGGCCAAGCTCGCGGTGGGGTACTCGCTGGACGAGATCCGCAACGAGATCACACGCGAAACGCCCGCAAGCTTCGAGCCGACGATCGACTACGTCGTGACGAAAATTCCCCGCTTCACCTTCGAGAAGTTTCCCTCGGCGCGCGACGAACTGGGACCGCAAATGAAATCGGTCGGTGAAGTCATGGCCATTGGGCGGACCTTCAAGGAATCGCTGCAGAAAGCCATCCGGTCGCTGGAAATCGACTCGTACGGGTTCGACGATCGGGGACGAGGCCCGGCCGCAACCGAGCGCCGGGATTTGGAGGAAAAGTTGCGCCGCCCAAATGCCCGGCGTTTGTGGTACATCGCCGAGGCATTTCGGTCCGGCATGTCGGTGGACGATGTGTACGCCTTGTCGCGCGTCGACCCCTGGTTCCTCGACAACGTCAAACAGATCGTCGACGAGGAAGCATCCATTCGTTCCGCCGCACGTTCGCGCGGAAAGCTGTTACCGAACGAGCTCCGCAAAGCGAAGGAGTGGGGCTTCTCGGATGTGCGGATCGCACAACTGTGCGGAACGGACGAAGAGACTGTGCGGTCCTGGCGCCGCGAAGCAAACCTCGCTCCGGTCTATAAAATGGTTGATACCTGTGGCGCAGAGTTTCCTGCGTACACACCGTATCTTTACTCGACCTACGAGCGGGAGGGTGAAGCGCCGCCGTCGGAACGACCGAAGATCGTCATTTTGGGCGGAGGACCCAACCGGATCGGCCAAGGGATCGAGTTCGATTACTGCTGCGTGCATGCTGCCTTTGCGCTGAAGGAAGACGGATTCGAGACCATCATGGTCAACTGCAATCCGGAAACGGTCAGCACCGATTACGACACCTCGGACCGCCTATACTTCGAGCCTCTTACGATCGAAGACGTGCTCGCAATCGTCGAGCGTGAGCGACCGGAAGGGGTGATCGTGCAGTTTGGCGGGCAGACCCCCTTGAAACTAGCTGTTCCCCTCGAGCGCGCAGGGGTGCGGATTTTAGGGACCTCCCCCGATGCGATCGATCGTGCGGAAGATCGCCAACGTTTTGCTGCCATGCTGGACAAACTTGGGTTACGCCAACCGCCGAACGGGAGTGCGGTGTCCGTCGAAGAGGCTTTGGCGATTGCACGGCGGGTGGGCTACCCGGTACTGGTGCGGCCGTCGTACGTGCTCGGCGGGCGCGCGATGGAAATCGTGTACGACGATGAGAGCCTGCGTCGGTACATGGAACGGGCGATCGATGCGGCACCGGGCAGGACGATCCTGATCGACAAGTTTCTCGACGATGCAATCGAGCTGGATGTCGACGCTTTGGCGGACGGACGCCAAGTGGTCATTGGCGGAATCATGGAACATATCGAACGGGCGGGCGTGCACTCGGGTGACAGCGCTTGTGTGCTGCCAACCATTTCATTGCCGCCCTCGGTGCTTGAAGAAATTCGGCGCCAAACAAGGGCCCTTGCCCTCGAACTGGGGGTAATCGGGCTCATGAACGTCCAGTTTGCCGTGCAAGGAGGCGATGTGTACATCCTCGAGGTCAACCCGCGAGCCTCGCGGACGGTGCCCTTTGTCAGCAAGGCCACCGGCGTTCCGCTGGCGAAGATTGCTGCCCGTGTGATGGCTGGCAAAACGCTGGAAGAACTGGGAATCGTCCACGAGGTGGTGCCACCACACATTTCGGTCAAAGAAGCGGTGTTCCCGTTCTCGAAATTCCCTGGCGTCGATACGTTGCTCGGGCCGGAAATGAAATCGACTGGCGAGGTCATGGGGATCGATGCCAGTTTCGGGGCGGCTTTCGCGAAGGCCCAGATGGCTGCCGGAAATCCGCTTCCCACAGAGGGTACGGTGTTCATCAGCGTGCGCGACGAAGACAAACCGGCTGCCCTGTCGATTGCCCGCCGTCTTCACCGGCAAGGGTTTCGCCTACTGGCCACTCGGGGCACCGCAAACTACTTCCGCAGCCATGGTCTCGAGGCGGAACCCATCAACAAGGTTGCGGAAGGCAGCCCTCACTGCGTCGATGCCATTCGTTCTGGCAGGGTCCAAATGGTGATCAACACACCCCAGGGGCATGGGCCACAGCTCGACTCCTTTTCCATCCGGCGGTCCGCCCTGGAATGCCGAGTGGCTTATTTCACCACCATTGCGGGAGCGGAAGCCGCCGCGGAAGCCGTGGAGATTTTGCGTCGCCAGGCACTAGGGGTGAGGCCCCTGCAAGACCATTACCTGCAGGCAGGCGAAGTGGATGCTCGCGCTGCGGGTTAAGTCAGCGGCCAGGGCGGGGCTGCCGCGGTGGGCGTTGGGGTACGCATCGGCCAGGTTGCGTACCAAAGCCAGCCTCGCTGTGGGATGAGCATCGGCAGGTCGGACAGAACGAGGCCCCCGGGAACGACCCCAGGCAAACCTCACGGCGGACCTGGTTGCCACAAAAGGAAGCTTGCCCACCGCTGACGGGTACTTCGCAACAGCCGATACCTGGCGTCGGCGTGTAGGTCGCCGTCGGCGTGGCTGGGGGAGTGCGACGCGGGGGCGAGGGCGCAAGCGTCGGGGTGCGGGTCGCCACTGGCGTAGGGGTGAACGCCGGAGGTACGCATCCCCCCGGCACTAGTTGGAAGCCCGGGCTGGAATGTGCCGAACATGTACAGTTCTCACAAAAAGCCGCTCGAAAGCCGAACGCTCCGAAACACTCGGTGGCACTGACACTGTTGCCGCAAAATGGAAACGGCACCGCTCGGCTCGCCGCCACTTCGCAGCAACCTCTCGGTTCCTTGGTGGGAGTAGGCGTGGGTGAGGCGACGGCGGTAGAGGTTGGCGTAGGAGTAGGAGCTGTCGTTGGGGGAAGCTGAAAAACGCAACGTTGGCGGACCGAGTCGCAACGCTGCCCACGGAAAAACGTCGACGTTGGGCGGAGCGCATCGCACTGTGTGCGGGTGAGCGTTGCGCAGCGCCGTGCCGGCGAAGATCCGGTGGTCAAAAACTGGCAGCAACCAAGATCCGATTGGGCTTGCGCTGTATTTGTGAAGCTTGCGGCCGCGCACGACCACGCGAGCACGGCGGTGATGAACAGGAGGATGTCGTGCAGGAAGCCAGCACAAGTGGATTCGGCCTGACGGAAACCACTACCACGCAGCATGAGGGTCCTTCGTCCTCCTTCCTCGATCTCCCCGTTCCAACGCGACTTCTCCACGAAGTACGGCAACTCGCTAACTCGATGGACGTGCCGAAGTCAAGATAAAAAGCCGCGCTGCTGGTCTGCGCGTGGGCTGCTGCCTGCGGCAGCGGGAGACGGCCGCGAGAGGCATCTGTTGCTCGTTGAACAAGAGGCTAGATTGTACCGGCGAAGCGTAGTAATCAGAGAAGCCATCGAAGGTGTGGGTGGGTGGTGGAACCAACGTCGCCTCCCGTAGCTGAATCCGTAGAAGTTGTTGCAGAACGACCCCCTGTGGCGGCACGGGTGAGCTTTCGACGCGCCGCGCAATTCGCCACTTGGATATTCGAGGTCCTTTGCGGGGCGCTTGTTGGGGCCGCGTTGATGTACGAACTGGAAACGTCTGCCCTGCAGGCTCGGTGGTTTAGCGCCTATGCAGCCAAGGCGACGTTTTCCGTCGAAGAAGGTCCAAGCCCAGCAATCGCGTTCCCAACCAAAGGACCTTTCGACTACCAGCGGGGGTACGCACTCCTTCCAAGTTTTTTGGCGCGCCTGTACGAGGCGGGCTACCGGATTCGCTGGCAAGCACGGCAATCGCCGGAGCTTCGACGCTTGATCGAAAACGGAGTTGCGCCTCCGTACCGCGAGCCAGCGGTTGCTGGACTCGTAGTGCGGGCAGCCGACGGAACGGTTTTGCTCGACGCAGCACGAGGACGCGGAATCTTCGAACGGTTCGAGGAAATCCCTGACGATGTAGTCGACGCCTTGCTGTTTATCGAGAATCGCGAGTTGCTGAATCCGCGCGATCCGAGGAGCAACCCAGCGGTTGAAATGGACCGATTGGTATGGGCGTCGCTGTCCTTCATCGGGCGCCATCTGGGGTTCCAGTTCGACTTGCAAGGTGGAAGCACCCTGGCGGTGCAACTGGAAAAGTACCGGCACTCGCCCCTGGGGCGCACCACCGGTGTGGGTGAAAAGTTCCGGCAAATTATCGGGGCATCGCTCAAGGCGTACCGTGAAGGACCGAACACGCTGGCTGCACGGCGCGAAATCGTCGTAGACTACTTGAACACGATGCCCTTGGCTGCGGCTCCCGGGTTTGGAGAGGTACACGGCTTGGGGCCCGGGCTGCGGGCTTGGTTTGGGGTGGATTTGGAGGACGTCATCCGGCAACTCAAAGAGCCGTACAGCTCGCTCGAGCGAGCCAAAGGATACAAGCAGATTCTCTTTTTGTTGGCCGCGGTGCGCGCGCCCAGCGAATACCTGCTTGGCGACCGAGAAAAGTTGGAGCGGCGCGTTGCTTCCTATTTGGACCTCTTAGAGCAACACGGGAAAATCGACCCAGACTTTGCGGCCTCGGTTCGTAGCGTGCGGGTAGAGTTCGAAACGCCGCCGCGCCCTTCGGAGCCTCCGCCCTTCATCGAACGCAAGGGGATCAATGCGCTGCGAACTCACTTGATGCAGTTGCTACGCGTCAGCGACGTGTACGACCTCCACCGGTTGCACTTGGCGGTGGACAGTACCGTGGATGTGGACCTGCAACAGCGGCTGACGCAGTTGTTGCTGGAACTCCGCTCTCCGGAGTTCGTTCGTGCGCACGGGCTGAATGCCGAACGCCTATTGCGCAGTGGCGCGCCGGAAAAAGTCATTTACAGCGTGCTCTTGTTCGAGCGGACTCCCGCAGGAAACGTAGCCCGCGTTCACGCAGACAACCTCGACCAGCCCTTCGACATCAACGATGGCGTGAAAATGGAGCTCGGGAGCACGGCGAAAGCGCGTACTCTCGCCCATTACCTCGAGGTCATCGAAGAACTGTATCACGCGCTGCACGGTAAGAAGGAAGACGAGCTGAAACTTGCTGCGAGCCAGGATCGCGACCCCTTGACGCAGTGGGTCGCCGCCACGCTGCTCCGCGAGCCCGGACTCGACTTGGAAACGCTGCTGGCTCGTGCATTGGAGCGAAAGTACTCCGCGAACCCGTACGAGGCGTTTTTCACCGGGGGCGGGGTCCACACCTTTGGAAACTTCGACCGCGATGACAACGCGCGCGTGTTGTCGGTTCGGGAGGCTTTACGCCACTCGACGAACCTCGTGTTCATTCGGCTCATGCGCGACTTGGTGCGCTACCACCAAGCGCGATTGCCGTACGATGCGCAGGCGGTGCTCTCCGATCCAACCCATCCGGTACGCGCACAAATGCTGAGCGAAATCGCGGACGCGGAGAGCCGGCAACACCTACGCCGTGCGTTCCGGCGGTTCCATCACCAACCGGAGCCTGCGGTCACAGTGCGATTGCTCGGTTCGAAGGCGACGAGTGCCCGGCACTTGGCCGTTTTGTACTTTGCTTGGAAAGTTGGGACGGACGAGGCAGGGCTACGCGAGTGGTTAAGCGGGCATGGAGTTGCCGCCGACCCGGAGACGGTCCGGCGCCTCTATCGGGCATACGCAAATCCACGGCTCACGATGTCGGACTATGGGTACTTGCTCGGCAGGCACCCGATCGACGTATGGGTTGCCGGCGAGGTAGTGCGCAATCCGGAAGCTACGTGGACCGAGCTGGTTGAGCGCAGCGCCTCGGTGCGGCAGGAGGTTTCGGCTTGGTTGTTGCGACCGAAGAACCGGCGCGCGCAGGACCTGCGCTTACGCATTCGCATCGAGCAAGACGCATTTGCACGCATGACCCCGTATTGGCAGCGGCTAGGCTTCCCCTTTGCGCGGCTGGTACCGAGCTTGGCAACCGCCATTGGAAGCTCCTCCGACCGCCCCATCGCTTTGGCGGACTTTGTGGGGATCCTGGTCAACGACGGCGTACGGCGTCCTTTGCTGCGAATCGAGCAACTGCACTTTGCCAAAGGAACCCCGTACGAAACCGTACTCACTCCTGCCGCCGACTATGGGGAGCGGGTGATGTCCGAGCCCGTGGCCAGGACCTTGAAACAAGTGCTCGCAGAGGTCGTAGAGCAGGGCACTGCGCGGCGGCTCCGTGGTGTTTTCGTGCACCGGGATGGAACTCGGGCGGTAGTCGGCGGGAAAACCGGATCGGGAGATAACCGCTTCAAGATGTTTCGGCGTGGCGGCGGCGTGGTATCGGCGAGGGCGGTCAACCGGACGGCAACCTTTTTCTTTTTCATCGATGACCGGTTCTTCGGTGTGGTGACGGCACACGTTCCAGGGACAGATGCTGCTCAGTACGAATTCACCTCCGCTCTGCCCGTGACCGTTCTTAAGCTAGCCGCTCCGGTCATCAACGAGCGCTTGTAAGGACTTCGGCCGCTCCCCAAAGACCGCGGGAAGGTGGCTGCCGGTGTGGATGGGACGCGATCCCAAGGCGCACCCTCCGCACTGGTCGTAGCGCGGCTGTCGCAGGGGCCGGCTATGCGCAAGAGGGGGCGTTGTCCGGCTAGACCATCACCGCTCTCACCGAGAGGCGAAAAATCTCCGCATGTGCCCCTTGAAAGTTGGTCGAGCGTGATTATCTCGCCGAACCGCCGAGTTGCGGCAAATCCTTGAAGGAAGGAGGTGAAGCGACGATGACGGCCTTGACACCGTGGCGACCTTTCGCCCAATTGTCCACGCTGCACAACGAGATCGATGACCTGTTCGCGCGCTTCTTCGGTGAAGAGGAGCGGTGGTGGGTACGGCCCTTCGAGGGTCCGCTTGCGCCGGCGGTAGAGTCGTTTGTCCGCGGCGACGAGTACGTCGTACGCGCTGACCTCCCGGGTGTAGACCCCAAGGACGTGGAGGTATCCGTGGAGGGTGACCGGCTCACCATTCGCGGCGAACGCAAGGAAATGCACGAGGGCAACGGCTCGACGCGGTTCTATCGGGAAATCCGCTACGGCCGCTTCGAGCGCAGCCTGACTTTGCCGCCCGGCGTGGATACGGACTCGATTCGAGCAAGCTACCACAACGGTGTGCTCGAGGTCACGATGAAGGCGCCGCGCGAGCTGGCCAGTAAGCGCGTTCCCATCACTATCCACTAAAGAAGCGGCTACAGGCGTCGCGTCTCGGGTGCGAACGCGCTCGGCTCACGCCGGGCGCGTTTTGAAGTATCCGGGACCGGCAGTCTCGGTTTGAGCAACAGAAGCGAACAGCAGTGAAGTAACCCTGGTTGGTACGTCAGCTAGGGAAAATCTCGAAACGGAGGAGGGCATGGCACTCAAGATTCGACCATTGCACGACAGGATTTTGGTGAAGCGGATCAGTGAAGAGGAGAAGACCAAGGGCGGGATCATCATCCCTGACACCGCCAAGGAAAAGCCCCAAGAGGGCAAAGTAGTGGCGGTGGGCCCCGGCCGGGTCGAGGATGGCAAGACGATCCCGGTGAGCGTGAAGCCGGGCGACCGGATCCTCTTTGGCAAGTATGCCGGAACGGAGATCAAGCTCGACGGGGAAGAGCACCTGATTTTGCGCGAGGATGACGTCCTTGGCGTAATCGAAGGCTAAAAGGAGGAGTGTATGGCTGCAAAGGAAATTCGTTTTGGCGAAGCCGCGCGCCACAAGATCGTTCGTGGCGTCAACATTCTCGCGGATGCGGTTACGGTGACCCTCGGGCCGAAGGGCCGCAACGTGGTGATCGAAAAGTCTTGGGGCGCACCGACGGTCACCAAGGACGGCGTCACCGTAGCGAAGGAAATCCAGCTCGAGGATAAGTTCGAAAACATGGGCGCCCAGATGGTCAAAGAGGTGGCGTCCAAGACTTCCGACGTTGCTGGAGACGGTACGACCACCGCTACCGTACTGGCGCGCTCGATCTTCATCGAAGGCTCCAAGATGGTCGCAGCGGGCCACGATCCCATGACCATCAAGCGGGGGATCGACAAGGCGGTGGCGAAGGCCGTCGAAGAGCTGAAGTCCTTGTCCAAGAGCACCAAGGGTCGCGATGAAATTGCTCAGGTCGCAACCGTCTCGGCCAACGGCGACAAGGCAATCGGCGACATTATTGCCGAGGCCATGGACAAGGTCGGGAAAGAAGGCGTGATCACGGTCGAAGAAGCCAAGAGCCTCGACACCACGCTCGAAGTGGTGGAGGGGATGCAGTTCGATCGTGGCTACCTCTCCCCCTACTTCGTCACCGATCCGGAGCGGATGGAGGCGGTGCTCGAGGACCCGTACATCCTTGTACACGAGAAAAAGATCAGCTCCATGAAGGACCTCCTGCCGCTGCTGGAACAAATTGCCAAGGCTGGCAAGCCGCTGCTGATCATTGCCGAAGACGTGGAAGGCGAGGCTTTGGCCACCTTGGTCGTCAACAAGATTCGCGGGACGCTGCAGGTTTGTGCGGTGAAAGCTCCAGGCTTTGGCGATCGCCGTAAAGCAATGCTGCAGGATATCGCGATCCTGACCGGCGGCAAAATGATTGCCGAAGAGCTCGGCATCAAACTGGAGAACGTGACGCTGCAAGACCTCGGTCGTTGCAAACGCGTGGTTGTGGACAAGGACAACACCACGATCATCGATGGTGCCGGCAAGAAGGCAGACATCGAAGGCCGGATCAAGCAAATTCGCGCTCAAATCGAGGAAACCACTTCGGACTACGATCGCGAGAAGCTGCAAGAGCGCCTCGCCAAGCTCGTGGGTGGTGTTGCCGTCATCCGGGTTGGCGCGGCCACCGAGGTGGAAATGAAGGAGAAGAAAGCCCGCGTGGAGGACGCTATGCACGCCACACGGGCAGCCGTGGAGGAAGGGATCGTTCCAGGTGGTGGTGTTGCGTTGGTGCGCGCAGCCAGTGCTCTGGAAGATCTGGACGTTCCCGAAGAGGAAAAGGTCGGTGTACAAATTGTTCGGCGCGCAATGGAAGAGCCGGCTCGGCGCATTGCGATGAACGCAGGGCACGATGGCTCCGTGGTCCTCGAGAAGATTCGTGCAGGGAAGGGCGCCTTCGGTTTCAACGCCCAGACAGAGCAGTTCGAGGACCTGATGAAGGCTGGGATTATCGATCCCACCAAGGTTGTGCGCACGGCGTTACAAAACGCTGCTTCGGTTGCTGGCTTACTGCTGACCACGGAGGCGATGGTGGCGGAGAAACCGGAGGAGAAGAAAACTCCAACCCCGCCAACGCCGAACTACGACGAGATGTAAGCCACGACCGAGAGCCAACCGGTCGAAACGGAAGGGCACGCGGCTGCGTGCCCTTCTTTTTTCTCTCGAGGCTGCTCACGCCCGCCCGCGAGCGAGCCAAGCGACTAACAGGAGGCCGCCTTCCACGCACGCAGCGACCTGCCCTGGCGGAAAGTCGTAGTGGTTGGCCAGCACGAAGGCCACAATCGTGCTGCCGAGGGCGATGCAAGGAGCTGCCCAGAACATCGTACGCACTTCTCGCACGAGGTTTTTGGCCACCAGTGCAGGCAGCACGAGGGAGCCAAAAGTAAAGAGGAGGCCGGAGACGCGCATGGCAAGCCCGATGACCAGCGCTGCCCATAGAGAAAGGGCGAGATTCCACCGCGGAACATGGAGACCGACTGCACCCGCCATGTCAGCGTCCATCATGAGAAGTGCCAACTGATCACGGCAAGCGAACGCGAAGGCAGCGGTAACGGCGAGCAAGCAGGCAAAGACGACGACGTCCGCTTCACGAGCTCCGATAATCGTGCTGGACAAAAGCCGGTGGACTTCCTCCAGCCCATGCGGGCTTCGCGAGAGAAGCAATACTGCAGCACTGGCGGAAAACACGTACACCCACCCGGTGCGAGCTTCTGGCGTTTCTTTTCCCGGGCCACTCGGGCGTGCAGTGGCCGCCGCCCCCAACATCGCGAACACGATGCTCCAGCCGGACAAGCCCCACTCGCCCGAAAGTGGCTCGAAAGCAGCCAGCGTGGCACCGACCCACATCCCCGTAGCGACGCCGAGTAAGGACGCTTGCGAAACCGCCAGCCCGAGAAAGACTTGGTCGCGAGCGACGATCACCAACCCTACGAGCGACAGCAACGCGGCCAGGCACCAGCCGGCGATGTACGTATTGTGGAAGAGTGGCCACGAGTCCAGAAACGCTTGGATCACGGATGCCCTCCCAACAAAGGCCGAAGGAAGGAGCCGCCGGGCGCAGCACCGAAAGTCGCTTGGAGGCGTTCTCGCGTGAGAATGGCTTCTACAGGTCCCGCTTCGACCCGACCTTCGTGGAACAACGCGACATGCGTTGCGTATCGCAACGCGAGGCCTATGTCGTGCGTGACCAACAGGATCGTGCGCCCGTCTTTCTGGTGCAGGCGCCGCAGAGTTTCGAACAAGGCGTACTCGGTGGGCGGATCCAAACCGGTCGTCGGTTCGTCGAGAATCAAAACTTTGGGCTCGCGAATCAACGCCCGAGCGATCAGACAGCGTTGTCGCTGCCCGCCGGATAGCGTCCAGTACGCACGCCGCTCGAGACCAGCAAGCCCGACGACGTCGAGTGCTTGAGTCAGTCGGCGCCTCCGGTCGCTGCGCGCGACCTGCAAGCCGACGAGACCTAAGGACACAAACTCGTGCACCGTAGTGGGGAGGCTCGGGTTTAAGTCGCAACGTTGCGGAACGAAGCCCACGAACTGTGGGACCGACTCCGCCACGTGGAACTCGACACGTCCTGCAAGCACGGGAACCATTCCCAGGAGTGCTCGCACCAGAGTGGTTTTTCCTTCGCCATTCCCGCCGAGGAAAAACCAGAACTCTCCCGGATGAATGGTCAGGTTGACATCCCGCAAAACCGGCTGGCCGGTGTAACCGACGGTCAAGCCTACGGTGGTCAGGATCGGGAGGGAATCCGTGAGATGTTCGCGGTTCACTGGGGCGCTCCCTGGGCCTGGAGACGTTCAAGCGCTTCTCGCAGCATGCGTACGTTGTAATCGATCATGTCAAGGTAGTTCTCGGTGCCAGGCCGGCTGCCGGTCATGTGTGCGAGCGGAACGATGAGTGCACCGGTCGCCTCGGCGAGGAATCGGGCGTGGCGAGGGTCATAGTAGGGCGAGGAGAAAATGAGCCTGACCTGTTCCGCGCGCATTTGGCCAACGAGTGTCTGAAGTTGTGCGGTAGTCGGAGGAATGCCGGGCTTGGGCTCCATGTGGCCGACGATCCGAACCCCGAACCGACGCGCAAAGTACGGCCACATGTTGTGGTCGTCGACAGCTTTGATGGGACCGAAGCGAGCAAGGGAACCCCACCATCCAGCGAGGCGTGCGGCGTCTCCTTGGCTTTCGAGAAAAGCGACCAAGCGTCCCTCGCTTTGGAGCACCGCAAGTTTCGCCACGTCATACTTGGCGGCCAGTTCCCCTCCGGCCAGGCGCTCGTACACGGCGTTGCGGAATGCGGTTGCTCGGCTGGCGAACACCTGGCGTTCGTTTGGCCGTAGCCGAGCAAATGCTTCGGCAAGGCGCTCGGCGATGACGACCCCGTTGAGCGGATCGAGCCAAAAATGCGGGTTGCCGTAAGGGTGAACGTCGCCCATGGATCGGTCGACCGGCGCCGACGGAATTTCGAGTCGCTCGATGCCAATCGAGCAGTCGACGAACCCGGGTTGGCCCGGAAGAATCCTCGCGTTGCGGGCGTTTTGGAGCAACAAAGGCAAATAGCCGAGCTCGAGATCCATGCCGGCAAACGCGAGAACGTCAGCGGTGGAGAGCAGTTTGACGAAACTTGGTTTTGCCTCGACAAAATGCGGATCTTCCCCTCCTTGGAGGAGAGACGTTGCTCGTACCGCTTCGCCGCCGACGGAACGTGCGATGCTTGCGAAATCTGGCAATGTGGCAACGAGCTGAAGCGGCTCTTGCGCCCAAGCCGCCTGAGCGCACAGCAAGAGGGAAGCGAGTGCGACCCCGCAGCGACGCACACACTGGAGGCGGCGAATGCTGTGTACGACGATGACGGAAAGCAGGTTGCCTATTCTGATCCATCGCATGGCGAGCCCTCCTCAATATTTGTGAGCGGGGTGTCGGCCGTAAAGGATTTCCGCCCCGAGCCACACGGTATGGGCATCTTTGTCGGATAGAAACGGCGTCCGGTCGTAGTTGTACTGCAATCTCAGCCGGGAGTACTCGGTAGGATGCCAGACCAATAAGGGGGAGACCCGCCAGCGGTCGCTACGGAGCGGATCGGAGGCGCGTCCGCCCAGACTCTGGCCGCGTCCGCTGGCGTACTCGAGCCGCACTCCGGTTGCCCAACCGTACCGGAAGCCGTACAGGGCCTGAGTATAAAAGCCCGCATCGCGCAAAATGTCTCCGGCAATGGGCTCCGTAGGAAGGCCGCTGTCGCCCGGTGGCTCGTCTCCTCCGCTGTGCCGGGGATGCAAGCGAAGAGCTTGGGCCGAGCTTTCCGTCTGTGCGGGAAGAAAGTACGAGGCTGTGTAGTCGCGTTTGTGTACCTCGGTTTGCCAAAGGAAAAACGGCCAGCCGCGAAAGTTGTTTTCCGGACGCCACCGCAACTTGAAGTCGAGTCCGTAAATCCAGGTTTCGCCGTCGCTGCCCGTGGAATTGGGCCCGTGCAACAGGTTCGAACCAAACTTGAAGCCCACATGTGGCGTCAAGTTCCAGAAATTCTCCCAGCGGAGAAGATACAAGAGATCGCCGAAGCTCCGCGTTGAAGTTCGTACGCCAGGCCGGCCACCGACCGCGTCTGCGCTCAAGAAGCTCGGTGTGAATTCTCCTTCGTTGGCATTCTGGGCGCCAAAGTGGAGTTCGGAGAACCAAGGCAGAGGTGTGAGCCAACCAACACGAACACCAGGAGAGCGCAGCCCTTCGGGGCCGAGCAGGCGAGAGAGAATCACTGGCTGATCGATCCAATCCCATGCATGCGGATGAAGAGGATTCAGCAGACCGTATTCCGTGAGCATGTACCCAGCTTCCGCTTGCAGGCCGTAAGGAAGGCTCGTCGTCGTTAGGAACGCTTCTTCGAGCTCGACCCCATGGGTTGTGGTCAGGATGTGCGCCTCGCCCGTGAAGTACGGATCCACGGCCCCAATCAGCGAGATCTCGCCTTGCTGCAGTGTAAATCCTCGCCGAATTGGATCGTGGCCGCCTGCTTGTAAGCCCCCTTCGAGTTCGTTGTCCGTAGCGGTCGACCATCCGCCTGCCACCATGGCGTCGAAAGAAAGGTCGAGCAAACGGAGAGGCATCCCGGCCACGGTGCCTCCCCATATCGGGGCAGGCGCTGACGCCGTAGAGGGCTGGGGCTGGGCTTCACGCACCGCTCGCTCCAATGCTTCGTTCGCTGTTGCCTCCGCGGCTTTGCGCTCGAGTTTTCGCAGCTGTTCTTCGAGCGCATCGATTCGCTGTTGCTGCGCATCTCTGGTCCGTTGGAGCTTTTGGATTTCCCGGCGCAACGCGTCGATTTCGCCACGGACGTTTTCTTCAGCGTTCGCTGCCGTGCAGCAGAGAAAGGTTGCAAAGATCACCGCCCCACAAGCGCCCCAATACGAAGGCACCTTTGTGGAGCACGAGAGCAATCGTACCATCGTCTCCTCCTCTTTCGGGTGAACTGCTGTTCTTCGCGCCTGGCTAGCCCCCGAGCGGAGCCAGGTCGCGAAATCCTAGGAACAGAGGTTCCCGTGGCTCGGAGGAGCACGAGGAGCGGCGATCGCTACGGGATCCAGTGCCGGCGGAGCGGAACCCACCGATGCCCGAGCTCGAGAGGGCAACCGGAGCTCCACTTCGGGCACTACTGCGAGACCTGCATGCGATAGATCGCGAGCGGCTCGGCAGGCTGCACACTGATCCAGATTCTGACGGAGGTCGCTCTCGCTAGCGGGCGAGTGGCAAACGGCAGGTTGAGACCAGTCGCGAATCCCCAGGACTCCACAATTGTGACCGCTGTGCTGCCACAGGTGTGCAGAGGCAAGGCCGCTGTGCAGGCAGAGCAGAAACGCGAGCACGCTCGCTACAAAGCGAGCGGGTGTACGGACGTTCCTACGGCTGCCAAGCCCGCGGGCCATGGGGGCACGCCACTAGCCGGCCACGAGGGGAGCTGCAAGGCGACCAACACGACGAGAAAACATGGCGCCCTCGGGAGGCGGGGCAGAGCGAATCGACCCGCAAATGCACGCGAGATGCGTCAGGGGCGGTGTGCCCAGGGACCAGCAAGGCACCAGCTGGTCAGGTGCTCCTTGCTGGTGGACCTCCGATCTAGCCGGGGGCGGATCCTTCTTGCCTCTACCACGACCCTCAGGTGACGGACTGGTGACCCTTTGGGGCGTGCAGCGCCGGCGCAGCGCTTCCCGCGTGCTTTTGGACCGCTACCCGCGTGCCCGATTCTGGGGCACCTGGCAACGACGACTCCGACGGGCTCCTAGGCGCCGAGTTGGTGGTTCGCCCGAAGCGCGTCGAGTTTCGGTAACAGTGCTGCACCGACCTGACTTGCGTGCAACACGTCGTTGGCCCATTCAGCCACCTCCGTGTCGCGCAATTCCGGCTCACCGTCGGTGACGACGAGGATTCCGACCTCGCGGCGTTGTTCCTTGAGGCGGCGAACAGTTTCGCTGAGCTGTTGGCGGTGCTGCTGATTTCGTAGATCGGCTTCGAGCAGAAGTACGCCCCCGAAGCGGAGCCGATGGATGCACTCGTGAATTTCGCCTCGGGCGCACAGCACACAGTGCTCGCCCCTCGACTCCAGGAGAACCTCGCAAATGACGCGGGCGTTCACGTTGTTGTCTACAACGACCATCACTGGCTGCATGGGCACCTCCAAAACACGCGGGTAGACGCGCTACGTTCTAGGAGCTTCAAAAATTTTCTTATCCAGAACGAGTTTTCGTTCGGGGTAGCGCAACGCTGCGGAAGTCGTGATAAAGAGCCAGATATGAAGCGAGCTCTGATTGTTTTGTGTTTTCTCGCAATCGGAGGGTGCCGGGCTTCCCGAGGGCAGGTGGTTCAGGCGCCACCGGCGCCGACTCAGCCTCCGGAAGTCACCCGCGCATTAGAGGCGATGGACGCGCTATTGCGAAGTTTACAATCGCGTCTCCAACAGGCCCTTGCCGAACGTGGCGTGGCCGGTGCTGTAGAAGTGTGCCGGGAGGAGGCACCTGCGCTGGCGGCGAAGATTGCTGCGGAACGCGGATTGGAACTGGGTCGAACGAGCCACAAGTTACGAAACCCCGCGAACGCTCCGCGCCCGTGGGTCTCTCCGTACTTGCGGGCGGCTGCGGGAAAGCCGGCAAGTGGAGTCCCTCAAACCGTCGTGGATCTAGGGGATCGTATCGGCGTCTTGCGACCCATTCCAACCGGCGGCGCATGCTTGTTATGTCACGGCGACCCTCAAGGCTTCGACCCAGAGCTTCGACGCACCCTCGAGCGACTCTACCCGAACGACAAGGCGGTCGAGTTTCGCGAAGGAGAATTTCGCGGTTTCGTTTGGGCAGAGGTGCAGAAGTCTCGCCCATAAGGAACTTGCAGTGCGGCACATCCCGGCGACACGTGCATTTGCTCCCTGCGGGTTCGAGTAGGACAACTTTCCCAGCACGCTAGCGATGACCGAGGCGATGGACGCCGCAGACCGGGCGGAACGCGAGCAGCCGTACGCTGAGGAGCTGTACTGGCGACTGGGCTTTGCCGTGAGTGTTGGATTTTTCATCGGACTGCTCGCGGCGGTCCTTGCGGTATTCGTGCATTTGTGGGTTGGCCGCTGGGTGCTCAGCGCTTTGGTGGGTTTGCTGGCCCTGTGTGCGGGTGCTCCGGTGTCCTTGTACCTGTTCGCCTCTTGGAGTCGGCGTGGGGCCCCGCTGCGGGAGAACACCTGGGTTGGCCGGGCTGTGCAACGCTGGCTGCAGTGGGTCTCCGAGCTGTTTGACCGAATGTCGGCACCGGGCACCGGACCGCAAGGGCCTGGCACTCAGGAGGTTGGCCCGCGAGGCGAACCCACCCGAATGTTTGGTGCGGCGCGCCTGGCCCAACGGACCGTGCGCGAGGTGATGGTACCGCGGCCCGACGTGGTGGGGATCCCGGCAGATGTGTCGGTCGCAGACGCGGGGCGGAGAATGCTCGAGCACGGGATCTCGCGTGCACCGGTGTACGTGGGCGATCTCGAAACGACGGAAGGCGTGGTCCACATAAAGGATGTCTTTGCCGCGATGATGCGCGGCGAGGGAGACCGGCCGATCCGCGACTATGTACGGCCAGTGCACTTCGTGCCGGAAACGAAGCCGCTCGCGGAGCTCCTTCGAGAGATGCAGGAGGGGCGGTTCCACTTGGCAGTGGTGAGCGACGAATATGGTTGCGTCACTGGCATCGTGACGCTGGAAGATCTGCTCGAAGAGGTGGTGGGTCGGATCGCCGACGAATTCGACCAAGAAATTCCCGAAGTCGTTCGCTTGCCCGACGGCACGTACCGGGTTCAAGCGACGTTGCCCATCGTAGATCTCAACGAGCTTCTCGGTACCAACCTACCCCATGCGAGCTGGAACACCGTGGGAGGGCTCGTGTTTGGACTGGCCGGTCGGATCCCTGAGCCAGGAGCCGTCGTCGAACTGGAAGGGGTGCGATTTGTCGTGGAGCGGGTTCAGGGTCGGCGGATCGTCACCGTACTTGTTCAGCCGCTGCCCCGGCCAGAGTCGTCAGCGACCCCGGCCGCGTAGGACGTCTCTCCAACCCGTGTCGTCGAGGCAGCGTCGAGCCCCGGAACCGCGCCGCTTCGCAACCGAAAGATCCCTGCAAAAATGGAAGCGGTTCTCGACGTTGGGGGTTAACCGGTCAACGCGTTGTTCGTGGGGGGAGCGGTCCGACGGGCTCTGCGCTTCCGGAGAGTGCGCGCCATCTTTGCGGATCGACCGGCATACACGCGACGCGAATCAAGACGCAGCGGGAACACTCTTGGCGACCGACGATCGCCACTCATCCAAAACGACGGGCCGCCCTCCCCAAGGTCGATACCTGGATAGCCTATCCGTCTGAGCAGGCGGTCACTGATTTCCCCGCGAGCACAGCAGTGGCGTTCCTCGAATCCCGGCGTACGGCGTGTAGCTCCGAGCAGGTTGGCCGCGATGACGTACGCAGGAGGAGGAATCAATGCCATCACCAGTGCGTTCCTGAATGCGTCCACGCGCGGCGCACAAAAGCTCGTCGGCTGCCTGCTTGGGTGCAAGCCTGACTAGAACCTGTTTGCGTCCCGTCCGATTCCTCCGTGGTGGGCTCGCCCATGAGTGCAACGGAGGTGTCGCCGTGCTGGTGGAGGCGTTCTCTATCCCGGGGCAATGCAGGTTAAAGGCCTGCTTGCTGTTTCCGCCGTGCCTCGCGTAACGCCGCGACGATGCCGCGCTCAGTCTCTGGTGAGTAGCCGGCAAACAACGCCACGATTTTGCCGTAGGACACTAAGATCGTCGTTGGCATTCCGGGGGCGCCCAGGCGCGTGAATTCCCGTCCCCCAGGGTCGAAGCGCAAATTGATGGATGCCTCTGCCAGCCCGCGCATTTCCAAATATCGCTTTGCGCGTGCGAGTTCGGTGTCGATGTTCCAAAGGACCACAAGGATCTCACCGCCGCTTTCCGCACGAACGGCCTCCAGCAGTCGGGGCAACGCTTCATGGCACGGAGCGCACCACGTGGCCCATACCTGGACGAGAACAAGCGGGGCCTCCTTTGCAACTGCAGGAGCCTCGCGGGCGTCGCCGTCCACCAACGACACCGAAGGAAACGGCTTGCCCACCTCGAGTGCGCCGCCGAGGGCAGCCTGCGGCCAGCGCACGGCTGCAAGCGCGAGGCAAGCGAGGACCCATCCGATCAGGCTAGGCTTGCTTTGTCTCAGAAGCGCCATACGAAGCCCGTCCGCACCCGAATGTCGGGCATGATTTGGAGCGCTGTGTTGTTGCGGATCGCTGGCACGTCGATCGCCACGTCGGCACTGAGATTGGTCTTCCAGGTCCAGTGCACCGCCGGTCCGGCGTACAGGATGGTCATTCCTGTGTCCCCGAGGCGTTCCCCATGCATGACGTCGGTGCCCTTCGTGTCGACGGTGAGCAACGACTGGACGCCAAGGGTGGACGCGTGACTAAGCCAGACAAACACGCCCGGACCACCGGACACGATCGTTTCGTTCGCGTACGTGTAATCGAACGATCCCTCGGTGCGCACGAAGTACTGCAGCATCGCGGTGCCGTAAAGACGGCGGTACGTGCCAATCCACTGTGCTCCCAAAATCACGTCCGTAGATCCGGTCCCCAATGCTAGGTCGTGCCCGTGAATCCCGCTGGGTGGGCCTGACTTTGCGTGGCGTGGCCAAAACCGGTGCGAACGAAACACCGGGGGGATGTTCGGATCGTCGGCGTGGGCGTCTCCTCCTAACTCTTCACGGAGCCGGCTGGGGCTTCCCGTGGGCAGCTTGACGCCAACCGACACGCTGACGCGTTGCAAGCTGTTTTCGCTCACGTGGCTGTAGGCCGTGCCGAGGGCATGCAGGGATAAGTCGCCCACGCCGCTTTCGCTGCTGCGTTCCGTGCCCGTGCCGTGAGCTCGTTGGAACGATCGGTATATGATCGGGACGTTGGCTTGAAGGAATACTCGTGGGTGCACGCCATACCCAATGAGAAGCTGGGTGATGGAGCTGTCGAGCCATTCGTCCGCCGGGTTGTCGGTGTCTTCCCCGTCGTTCTGGAGCGTAGCCGCGTGAGTAAATTGCTCGGCGATGCCCACGCGTAGGCCAGAGCGGCTCTCCTGCAATTCCGTTCCGGTATACACAGCACAAATGTCGCACGCGCAGGCATGCTGCGGCCGACAAACAGTAGAGAAGAGAACGACAACGGCCACCACTGCTCCGAAGCCAAATCGCATCGCGGCAGTGGATAGCCAGTTCGAAGTGGCGGCTGAATGCGGCAAATTGTCACTGGCCTCCGTTGCGAGATGCACGGGAAACGGCATTGTCTACGATAGTGGCGATATGCACGTAGCGGCCTCCTCCGCATTTTCTCCAACGCCGACCGAAAACATTCAGTTAGCGTGGTTGGTGCGGCTGCGCTGGCTCGCTCTGGCAGGACAGCTTTTGGTGGTTGCGGGGATCGAGGGTTTGCTCGGGATTGCTTTACCTTGGGGCCCGCTTGCCGCGGTGCTCGGCGCCGAGGCAGCGAGCAACGTGCTTTGCCGCTGGGCGGCAACACATTGGCGAGTGACGGAACGCTGGCTCGTGGCGGTTTTGGCCTTGGACGTCCTTTTGCTCACTGCGTTGCTGCACATGACGGGTGGGCCCGTGAACCCGTTCAGCTTCTTGTACCTTGTGCACATTGTCTTGGCCGCCGTGACGTTACAGCAGGCAGCCGCTTGGGCTCTTGCCGGTTTGGGGCTTCTCGCGTTCGGCTTACTATTTGTGTTGCCTCCTTGGCCCGGGGCCACGGTGCACGCCCATGCCGGGCACGCCGACCATCTTTGGCTTCACCTCCAAGGGATGTACGTCGCGTTCGCCGTTAGCGCGGCATTCGTCGTGTACTTCGTTCAGCGGATCCGTCAGGCCCTGACCGAGCGAGAACACGAGCTTGCCGCTGCAAGGGATCTTGCCGCCCGGCAGGCGAAATTTGCTGCGCTCGCGACCATGGCTGCTGGCGCTGCACACGAGCTCGGCACACCCCTATCGACGATCGCCGTGGCTGCAGGAGAATTGGAAAAAGCCCTGGCTGGGTGCGCTCCGGGTGCGTTGCCGGACGTGAGACTCATCCGGGAGCAAGTCCGCCGTTGTCAAGGAATCTTGCAGCAGCTTTCGGTCGAAGCAGGCCAAGGGATGGGGGAAGGGGTCGAGAACGTGCCGGTTGCCGAATTGGCTGAGCGCATCCGTTCGAGGCAGCTTGGAGGCAAGGTCAAGGTGCAGGTAGAGGTGAGCCCCTTGCTGAGAGACAGGAAGATTGCCGTCGTGCGGCAAGCGTTCGTTCGTGCCGTGGAAAACTTGGTGCAAAACGCCGTGCAAGCTTCTCCTGATGGCAGCACCGTGATGGTTCGCTGGGGCGAGAAAAACGGAGCTCTGGTTGTGGAGGTGGAGGATCACGGAAAGGGCATGTCTCCAGAGGTTCTCGCGCGGGCCGGGGAGCCGTTTTTTACGACCAAAGAACCTGGGCAAGGGATCGGGCTCGGGTTGTTCCTTGCGCGCACCATGATTGAACAAATGGGTGGACAGCTGGACATCTCCTCCGCAGAAGGTCGGGGAACAACGGCGACGCTCGTTCTCCCTTGGGACGGTGCGACAAAACACCACGTTGCAACAGATTCCCGTCATGCAACGTTGAACCAGTTCCACAGCGAGGATGCCGCGGATGACTCCAGGAGAACATGACGCAGAGCGCACGCTGATGTTGATCGTCGACGACGACGAAATTTTCCGCGAGCGTTTGGCGCGGGCGTTTCGCGAGCGCGGTTTCGATGTGCTGACCGCTGCCAACTACGAGGAAGCGATGAACCAAGCCCGGGCGGAAGCGCCGGACATGGCGGTGGTGGACTTACGCATGCCGGGACCTTCGGGGCTCGAGCTCACGCGGGATTTGCACGCCCTTGATCCCACCATGCGGATCGTGGTCTTGACCGGTTATGGCAGCATTGCCACCGCCATCGAGGCGATGAGACTGGGTGCAGCCTATTACGTCAGCAAGCCGGCGGACGTCGACGATATCTTGGCGGCGTTTGCAAGAGCGGAGTCGCCGCCATTGGAGCCAAGCCCGGAGTACACTGCGCCATCGCTAGCCCGGGCCGAGTGGGAACACATCAATCGCGTGCTGACCGATTGTGGCGGCAACATTTCCGAAGCCGCCCGTCGTTTGGGCATTCATCGGCGTTCGCTCCAACGCAAACTCCGAAAGTACCCTCCGCGCGCCTAGCGGGCCGGGCGTCTTGGCGCCCCCTTCGAGATGGATCGGACCCTGCTGGTGGAGGCTCCGCCGGATCGCGTGGTAGAGGGAACAAAGTTGTGCCCGTCCGCTGAATCCCGGGTCCAGCGGACACACCGCTATTTCCACGGGGCGGCTCGGCCCAAAAGTTCCATCGCCGTTTACAGAAGAACGCGAAAACGCGTGGACCACACCTGAACGGGCCCCCGATCCGCATTGTAACCAGGATTCCAGATGGCCTGGTAATCAAGAGTGACTTCCGCCTGCGGCACGATGGGCACAGCATAAAATAATTCCAGTACGGTTTCCGGGCGGTAGCGCAACGCGCCGTCCCCGAGGAAAAACCCGAGACCTCCAGCTCGCAAGTACTCTCGGTGAGGCGCGGACAGCCACTGACGTGCAAGGGCGATCCCGGCTCGGTCGAGAGCACGTCCCCAGAACTCTCCGGAAATCGTCACCCCGCCGGAAGCACTGCGATCGGCTTCGGTAAACGCGTACGTTTCGGTCTCACCATCGGCCCAAAAGCCTCGGCCAAAGACGCCGACAGTGGCGGACAGCTCTTGTTCGATATTCAGGCCCACTCCAAATTTTTCTCGCGCCGCAGAGCGAACCAAGTTCAGGTCTGGCAGGCTGCCTGTGGCGGTGGCCAGGCGCAGCGCGTCCGCGTAACGCGCCATCCGCGCTCGATTGCGCATGCCGAGTACGCGTAAGGCGCCGGCACGCGAAGACCAGTTGAATTGCCGCTCGATCTCCAATTGGTCGCCAAAGTGCACGAAGATCCGGGAATCGAGGGGAAGCTGGTTCGGTTCCTTTGGTTGTGCAAAGCGCCCCACGCGGACGGCCCAGTCGTCCCAGTAAAGCTCCGCGACACCTCCCCACGAGTAACCGCGCGCGTCGGCAGCGTAGTCGTACGCCGCATGCGTCATAAAAGCCCAATTCAGGAAATCGCTACGTGGGTCGTGCGCAAAGCGGTTCTCGTCGAAGATATCCAGAAGTGCCAAGTTTCCCACGGTGAACACGACCCGACGGGCCGTGGTTTCCATTGCCAGCTGGTTTTCCCCTTCTTCGATCGATGTCGTTGCCCCTGACAGCGAAATGACTTGCTGCGCGTAGAGCCGCGCTCGGTAGAGCCTTAAATGTGGTCCGGCGGTGCGAGAAATCTCGCCGTTGGTAAACCCGGCAAGGCCTGTCAGGCGCGACAATGGAACCCCTTGAGCCGCCTCTGGGTTCAAGTACACAGCACCTCCCGACCAGAGGCGGGCCCCAAGGAAGAGGGTAATCGTCCACGAGTAACTGTCCTCCCAGCGAGGGGAAAGACTGTTGGGCCCGGAGTAGAGAGCCCGGAACCCCGGCTTAGCCTGGAAAATGTACGTTGACTGAGCGTGAAGCTGCCATGGCTGGTCGTCGGCCCTTAATGCGTGGCACGGCAACAACCCGATCAGGCATACGAACGCGAGAGCGGATGCTTGCGCCTTGCCATCCCGCTGGCGCTTGGGCCTTCGGATTGGCCGCTCCCCGCGTTCGCTTGCAGTGGCGCGTCGGTGCTGACGGCAACCGCTCGGTTCGACACGAGGAGCCAAGCGAGACGGGCGCGTTGCCGCATTGGTGCGCGAGCACGACGGTCGCAAAAGACCTGTGCCATGCGGCCAGCGCGCTTGGAACCAAGCCAATGCAGCGCATTGCCGAGCGCGCGGCTCCTCCGATGCCCGATGTCGTTGCATTTTACGTCTGAAACCTGCACAGTCCTGGTGCAACGGCGGCCGTGGGCCGACCGCAGCGCACGGCCGGTAGCGGCGTACGCCCTGCTACTCCGCCCAAGCGGGTTTCCGTTTTTCGGCGAACGCGCGCATGCCTTCCTGAGCTTCGGCGGAGGCGAACAGTTCTCCGATCAGCGCGCCCGTAAAGCGGAACGCTTCGTCCATGCTCATGTAGGGCACCTTGCGGACGAGTTCTTTGGCGTGCCGCAGGGCATTCGGGCCGGCGAGCCGCAGCATCTCCAGTGTTTGCTCTACAGCAGCTTCCAGTTCCGAGCGGGGATGAACGCGATGCACAAGCCCGATCTCCCGTGCGCGTTCCGCGGAGAATCGCTCGGCCGTCAAGAACAGCCACATGGCATTGTGGATGCCGATTTTCGGAAGCACCACGACCGAAATCATCGCTGGCACCACTCCAATGCGCACTTCGCTAAACGCAAACTGCGCCTCGCTGGCCGCCAGCACGAGATCGCAAGCAGCCATCAGCCCGAGGCCGCCCCCATAAGCCGATCCGGAAACTGCACCGACAATAGGCTTCGGGTGGTGCCACATGGAGCGCAACAACGTGACGAACGGTTGCTCCTCGGAACGGGTTGGCATTCCCCCTGCCTTCAAGTCGGCTCCAGCGCAAAATGTGTCGCCGTTTGCAGAAAGAACTACGGCGCGGATGTTCGGGTCGGCTTGGGCCTTTGCAAAGGAGTCGAGCAAGGCTTGCACCATGGCGTCGCTGAGCGCGTTGCGGCGCTCCGGGCGGTCGAGAACGATGCGCGCAATCCCACTGCGAACGGAATACTGCACTTCACTCATGCTCCGCCCTCCTTGGCAGCGCTGGCGCCGTTGGATGCCAGGACGACCAGTACGGCGCCAGCTTCGACTTGCTGTCCTGCTTCGACACGCACTTCCTCTACCGTGCCCTCTTCCGGAGCCACGACCTCGTGCTCCATTTTCATCGCTTCGAGAATGACCAAAACCTGGCCGCGCTCCACTCGCTGCCCGGGCTCGACCCGGACCGCCACGATTTTCCCCGGCATTGGCGCCACGCACCCGCCACGCGGCACCTCCGCCTCTGGCACCGGAAAGCGGGGGAGTTCTTCCAGCGCCGTGCTGCCGAGCGTGCTGTCGACATAGCGAGCAGGACCGTGGGCGGCGACCCAGTAGCGGCGGCGAACGCCATCGACTTCGAGCGCAACGCCACGCTCGTCGGCCGCATGGAGGTGTCCTTGGTGAGCCACACCGTTCACTTCGGCGTCGACTCGTCCGCGCGCATCGATCCGATACTCCACCCGAATCGTGTGGTCTCCGTCGCGAAACTCCACCCATTGCCGTTGGCTAGGGTTGTTGCGCCAACCGGAAGGAATGGATCGAAGAACACTCGCTTGGGTGCGGCGGCGGTGTTGGTCCCACAAAGCCGCAGCCACCGCGTGTAGAGGTGCAAAGTCCTGCCGATCGGGAGGCGCCAGCAACTCGGGATGCGAGGCGATGAAATGGGTGTCGAACCGTCCAGCATGAAAGTCGGGGTGACGAAGCACACGGAGGAGAAACTCGCGGTTGCATCGTACGCCATGCACGCGAAGTTGCTCGAGTGCGCGAGAGAGGCGCCGAATGGCCTCCGTACGATGCGAACCTCGGGCGATAATTTTGGCCAGCATAGGGTCGTAGTAAATGGTGACCTCCGAGCCTTGCTCCACGCCGCTTTCGTAACGCACGCCTTCGATCGATGCTGGCTCCCAGCACACGATTGTCCCGGTAGAAGGCAGAAAGTCGTGCCACGGGTCTTCCGCATACAACCGCGCCTCGATGGCGTGTCCGCGCAACAAGATGTCTTCCTGGTTGAAGGGCAACGGTTGCCCTTGGGCAATTTCGAGTTGCAAGCGAACCAAATCGAGACCGGTCACCTCTTCCGTAACGGGGTGTTCGACTTGCAGCCGCGTGTTCATTTCGAGGAAGTAAAAGGCTCCGTTGGGATCGACAACGAATTCGACCGTGCCCGCATTCGTGTACCCGATCGCCTTCGCAAGGGCCACTGCGGCCGCTCCCATCCGCTCTCGCAGCACGTCGTTCACGAACGGCGAAGGGGCTTCCTCGAAGATCTTTTGGTAGCGGCGCTGAATCGAACACTCGCGCTCGAAGAGGTGTACGACATTGCCGTGTTCGTCGCCGAGGACTTGGATTTCAATGTGGCGCGGCTGCTCGATGTAACGCTCGATCAGCAGGGTTGGGTCGCCAAACGCACTTTGCGCTTCACGGCGGGCAGCCGCTAGCGCGGCCGGTAAATCCTCCGCGCGCTCGACGCGGCGCATGCCTTTTCCACCACCTCCTGCGGAAGCCTTCACGAGCAGCGGAAACCCGACTTCCTGTGCGCGACGCACCGTGGCGGCATCGTCGGTGCCTGAAGCTGCAAACCCAGGGATGACCGGAACTCCGGCACGCACGGCAATGTCCTTGGCCTCGATCTTCGTTCCCATCGCGCGGATGGCTGCTGGCGGAGGGCCGATGAACACCAAACCCGCATCAGCACACGCTTGGGCGAAGTCGGCATTTTCCGCGAGGAACCCGTACCCTGGATGGATGGCGTCTGCGCCGGTGCGTTTTGCCGCAGCAAGGATGGATTCGATGGCGAGGAAGCCCTGACCGGTTACCGGCGCGCCGAGGGCAACGGCCTCGTCGGCCTCTGCGACGAACGGGGAATTGCGATCCGGGTCTGCGTACAACGCCACGGTTTGCAGCCCCATGCTGCGGCAAGCGCGAAAAATCCGCCGCGCGATTTCGCCACGATTGGCAACCAAGACTTTATGGAAGCGCGCCACCCACAAACCTCCCGTTACATGCGAAAGACACCGAACGAGTCGGTACCTTTGACGACGTTGTTAAAAGCTGCACTGATGGCGATGCCCAACACGGTGCGCGTCGAGCGCGGGTCGATAATCCCATCGTCCCAGATGCGTGCGGTTGCGTAAAACGCGTTGGACTCTTGCTCGATTTGCTGGATGACCATCTGCCGTACCGTGCGGTCTTGCTCCTCGTCGTACGGCTGGCCAGCCCGTTCGGCCGCTTGCCGCCGCACGATCGACAACACCCCCGCCAATTGTTCTGGACCCATGACCGCAATTTTGTGGTTCGGCCACGTGAACAAGAAGCGCGGGTCGTACGCTCGCCCACACATCCCGTAGTTGCCGGCTCCGTAAGAGCTGCCAATCATCACCGTAAACATGGGTACGGTGGAGTTGGCGACCGCGTTGATCATTTTGGCTCCATCTTTGATGATTCCGCCTTGCTCGTATTGCACGCCGACCATGTAGCCCGTGATGTTTTGGAGGAACAGAATCGGCACGTCGATCTTGTTGCACAACTGGATGAACTGAGCGGCCTTTTGCGAGGAGTCGGAAAACAAAATGCCGTTGTTTGCGACGATACCAATGGGATAGCCGTGCAAGTGGGCCCAGCCGGTCACCAAGGTCGTCCCATAGTTCGCTTTAAACTCCTCGAAGTACGAGCCATCGACAATGCGAGCAATGACCTCGCGCACCTCGAACGGTTTGCGCAAATCGACCGACGGAATACCGAGAAGTTCCTCGGGATCGTAGCGGGGCTCTTCGACCGGCCGCATGCGGGCCTCGCCGAGTTTACGCCAGTTCAGGTGCGCGACGATTTCTCGCCCAATGCGGATGGCGTCGAACTCGTCTTCCGCCAGGTAGTCGGACACGCCCGAGACCCGGCTGTGCATCTCGGCTCCACCTAAGGTTTCTTCGTCGGCATCCTCGTTCGTGGCCATCTTCACCAATGGCGGACCGCCCAGAAACACCTTGGCTTGGCCTTTGACCATCACCACGTAGTCCGACATGCCCGGCACGTAAGCGCCGCCCGCGGTGCTGCTACCGAATACCAAGCAAATGGTGGGCACCCGCTCGGCGGAACGGCGCGTGATCTCGCGGAAGGTCTTTCCACCGGGGACGAAAATCTTCGACTGCACTGGAAGGTCTGCACCGGCGGACTCCGTAAGATGGATGAGCGGGAGCCGATTCTTGGCGGAGATCTCCAGGGCGCGCAGGCTTTTTTCCAGGCCGTACGGGTTGATCGCTCCACCTTTGACCGTGGGGTCGTTGGCCACGATCATGCATTCCACGCCACTGACGACCCCGATGCCTGTGACCACACCCGCGCCAACGGTGTACTCTGTACCCCAGGCTGCCAGCGGGGAAAGCTCGAGGAACGGCGAGTCGGGATCCAGGAGGAGCTCGATCCGTTCGCGCGGCAACAACTTTCCTCGCTGGCGATGCCGCTCGACGTATTTTTCCCCTCCGCCGGCACGGGCCATGGCCAACTGCTCTTCCAGGTAACGAACCTGGGCAAGCATCGCTTCGTAGTTGGCACGGAAGGCCGGTGATTTTGGGTCGATTCGAGTCGGCAATACGGGCATGGCGTGCGGCAACTAAATTTGCAGCAGCTTGGCGACGATCTGCTTCATCACTTCGTCGGCTCCGCCCCCGATGGTCAACAGCCGAGAGTCCACGAACGCCCGAGCTGCGGGGTTTTCCCAACAGTATCCCGCACCGCCGAACAACTGCACGCACGTCGTCGCCACGTACTGCAACATGTTACTGTTGAACACCTTGGCCATGGAAATATCGCGGGTGGCATCGACTCCCCGCATCATCAAGCGGATGCAGCGGTAGGCGAGCTCTTGCGCGGCCGTGATTTGGATGAGCATGTCCACGAACTTGTGTTGATTCACCTGGTGCTTGGAGAGGGGCTTTCCGAACACGATGCGCTGCTGGCAATGCTGCAAGGTGATTTCCCAAAGCTGCCGTGCCTGCACTGGGGCCATGACCACCGGCACCATGCGTTCGTCTTGAAACTGCATCATTTGTTGCTGAAACCCACGGTGCGGATCGCCGATCGTGTTGGTGATCGGAACCCGGACGTCATCGAAGAACAGCAAACCGGTGTCCGAGCCGATGTTCCCGATTTTGTCGAGCAACTTGTAGCTGAACCCTGGAGTGTCCGTGGGTACGATGATTTGCGTGAAGCCGTTGTACCCAGCATCGGGGTCCGTCACCGCAAGCAAACACAGCCAGTCCGCAGTGGCAGCATTCGTGATGTACATTTTTGAGCCGTTGATAACCCAGTAATCGCCATCGCGGACCGCGCGGGTTTGGATGCGGGCGACGTCGGACCCAGCTCCTGGCTCGGTCACCGCAATGGCGGCAACCATTTCTCCGCGAATCGCTGGGACCAGGTACTTTTGCTTCAGCTCTTCGCTACCGAATCGATGCAACGCCGGTGTGGCCATGTCTGTTTGCACCGAAATTCCCATGGCGACTCCGGCGTTGTCGCACTGCGCAATCTCTTCGAGGAAAATTGCATGGTAGGAGTAGTCGAGCCCGAGTCCCCCATATTTGGGGTCGTAGCGAATTCCGAGCAGCCCGAGTTCCCCCATCTTGCGATAGAGCGATTTGTCGATCCGCCCCATTTTGTCGAACTCGCGCGCGCGCGGCACCAGCTCGGTTTGCACGAACCGGCGCACGGTCTCGCGAAAGGCACGATGTTCGGGGCTTCCGTAGATGTCTTCACCGGGTTCGTAGCTCACTGCTGTGTTCCTCCGTGCGCCCCTTCTAACGAAGGCGCGGTCTTGGGAAAACATAGGCTCCTGGGAGCTTGGCCAAAAAGACACTTTTGAGTGGGCGCGGGGAGCGAAATGCCATGCCCGACGCCTGCGGCCTCGCGGTGGCATGCGTGCTCGCCTGCTCCGGCATCGAGCCGCGCAGAGCGCGAGCGCTGGTCCCCCGCCCAGCTCGAGGCCGATCCGGCAGTTCCCGTGGGCCGAGAGGAAACCCTTGCCGCGTCTTCTCGCTCGACCGGAACGCGGGGCCCTCTCGAGCGAATTTATTTTTCTGCCGTGCCGCGGTTGACTTTCGACGTTGCCTGCGAAAGCGCGGGTGAAGGAGGTGCCGTGTTATGGCTTGGGACTTCTCCACGGAGCCAGAATTTCAGGCAAAGCTGGATTGGGCGGATGCGTTCGTGCGCGAGCGCGTAGAACCGCTGGACGTGGCTTTTCCCGACCCGGCAGCGCCGTATGATCGGCGTGATCCGCTCCTGCGAAAGTTGACTGAGCCGCTGAAGAACGAAGTGAAGCGGCAGGGGTTGTGGGCGTGCCACCTGGGGCCGGAGCTGGGCGGTCCGGGATACGGCCAAGTCAAGTTGGCGCTCTTGAACGAAATCTTGGGGCGGTCTCAGTGGGCTCCGACGATTTTCGGCTGTCAGGCTCCCGACTCCGGAAATGCGGAGATTTTGGCAGCTTACGGCACCGAGGAGCAGAAACGTCGCTATTTGGAGCCGTTGCTTGCGGGCGAGATCGTCTCTTGTTTCGCAATGACCGAGCCGCAGGGCGGCAGCGATCCAGGAGGCTTCCGTTGCCGTGCCGTACGCGAAGGGGACCATTGGGTGTTGGAGGGCGAAAAATACTTCGCGTCGCACGCAGACCTCGCCGAGTTTTTGATCGTGATGGCGATTACCAATCCGGACGTTCCTGTGCACCGCGGAGCCTCGATGTTTCTGGTTCCTCGCGACACCCCCGGATTGCACATTGTGCGACGTGCGGGCCTGGGCACGGAGCCCCTGGGGGAGGGCCACCACTGCCATGTGCGGTTCGACCGATGTCGCGTTCCCGCCGAAAACTTGCTTGGCGGCGAGGGGCAGGGTTTCGCGATTGCCCAAACGCGACTGGGCGGCGGCCGGGTGCACCATGCGATGCGCACGGTGGCAATGGCGAAAAAAGCCTTGGCGATGATGTGCGAGCGGGCCTTGAGTCGAACGGTTCAAGGAGAGCCGTTGGCCCAGAAACAGTTCGTACAGGGAATGATTGCAGAGTCCTTTTTGCAGTTGGAACAGTTCCGCTTGCTCGTTTTGTACACTGCATGGCACATCGACCAGGGCCATCGCGAACAAGCTCGGCTGTACATCGCTGCGGTGAAAATCCAGATGGCCGAAGTTCTGCACGACATTGTTCGACGCGCGGTGCACTTGCACGGCGCCCTCGGCTGTTCGAACGAACTTCCGCTGATGCGCTGGTGGTTGGCAGTGCCGGTGATGGGAATTGCCGATGGGCCAACCGAGGTGCACATGCTTACCGTGGCCCGGCAACTGCTGAAACAGTACCAAGCGTACTCTGGACCCTGGCCGCCCGAATTCCTGCCCGAGGCAGTACCTCAGGCACGCTTGCGTTTGGGTTTGGAGCCGGAACCCGGTTCGTGAGCTGGATGTTGTTCCAAGGCCTGTCGCACGTTGGCTAAATAAGCCCGCACCGCGGCTCGTGCTTCTTCGGTGACATACGATTCGATGAACCGCTGGAGCAGGCGCGGGACTGGAGTGTCGGGAGCCAACATTTGCTTGAGGGTAATCTTCGTGCCGCCATCGCCAGCGGGCGTCAGGGTGATGTGGCCTTCCACCGCCGTGTTGTCTCCGGGGGCGTCGATGCCTTGGAAGTCGATGCGGTCCTTGCCATTGCCGCGGTAGCGAGCGGTGTAGCGTACGGACATCCGCACAGGCCCAGCAGAACGCTCCTGGTACGTAAAGCAATAGGTATCCTTGCCGACTGCCTCGCAACTTGCGATTCCGGGGATGCAAACGGCCGAGCCGGGTACGTCCCAAAGAAACGCGTAGACAGTCTTCAAGGGGGCGCGCACAAGGATGGATTCTTCGACCTCCGTGGGAAACTTTGCCATGGGCGAATTCCTCCGGCCGACGCTATGCCTGCCGTTGGCCGGATGTCAAATGCCTACGCTTTCCCCAGGCTCGTTGTGGCCATCCTGCCGCTTGCGCGGAACCGAGCTGCACGATCGTCACGGATCCAGCCCTGTTGCCTCTACTGGTCACCAGCGCCGGCGGCACGCGGCCCCATGGACCCTCGATGAGTCGCGCCGGGATAGACCTTGCCGGCCGAGCTTGCCGTGGTAGAGGCACGGAGCGCCGCATGTTTGTGGGGATCGACGTTGGCGGAACGAAAATCGAGGGCGTCGTGATCGATCGCCAGGGAGAGGTTCACTTTCGGCAGCGCGTGCCGACGCTGCGGGAAGAAGGCTACGAAGCCATCCTCGCGAGGGTGGCTGGTTTGTTCAAGCGGTGCTGTGCTGCTGCAGGGAGGCGCCCGCCCGTGGTGGGAGTTGGAACTCCGGGTGCTGTATCGCTTGCCGATGGCACGATGAAGAACTGCAACACGACGTGCTTGAACGGACGGCCCCTCCCGCGCGACCTCGCAGAAGCTCTGGGCACGGAGGTGGTGGTAGAAAACGACGCGAACTTGTTCGCTTGGGCGGAAGCGAAGTTCGGGGCCGGGCGAGGGTACGAGTTGGTGTTTGGGGTGATCCTGGGCACTGGTGTGGGTGGTGGCTTCGTATGGCGTGGGGAAATCGTGCGAGGCGTCCAGCGGCTGGCGGGCGAGTGGGGACACCACCGAATCGCGACCGCAGGTCCACGTTGTTACTGCGGACAGCAAGGGTGCGTGGAAACGTTTCTTTGTGGCCCTGCGGTGGAAGCGCGTGCCCAGCAGGTGCGGGGCGTGCGCGCGAGCTTGGCGGAAGTCGTGAGCTGCGCGCGGCGGGGCGAACCAGAGGCGCGGCGCGTGCTCGAGGAGTTCTTGGATTGCTTTGGCCGCGCGTTAGCGAACGTGGTGAACATCATCGACCCTAGCTGCATTGTGCTCGGTGGGGGCGTGTCGAACGTGGACGAGCTCTACACCGCAGGCCGCGACGCGGTTGCACGCTACGTGTTTGGCGGGGAGTTCTGCACACCAATCCTTCGCCACCAACTTGGGGATTCTGCGGGCGTCATCGGCGCCGCGATGTTGGCCGCGGCCTTTGAGGACGAAAAGTGAATTTGTCGAACTTGGGACCGAGCGCGGCCTGTGAGGGGCGTGGTGCCGGCCGACGTGGGCTTCGCCTACAAATCGAGCGCTGGGCGGCGTCCGATGGAGCGCAGGCATGGCTCAGGCGAGTGGTGATCGTGTACGTCGTGGCTGTCTTCGCCATCCGGATCCATCACGCTGGCGACTTTGCCGGTTACCTCGCCGTCGGAGAACTCGTGCTGCGAGGCGAAAATCCCTATCGCGGCGCGGGTGCGCTGAATACTTGGCCGCCTTTTTTTAACGTCCTGTGCGCTCCTTTGGCGTTGTTGGCGCGACCGACTCCGTACCTCGCGCGGGGCGTGTGGTTTGTCCTGAACTTTCTCTGCCTGTGGTGGATCTTGTCGTCGGCAAGCCGGCTGGTGTATGGGCAGCGCCTTGTTTGGACTGGCGATCGTCAGGGAATGACCTTGACCAGTCCGTGGATGTTCTTGCCCTTTCTGGCCACGGAACGATACGTCAGTAGCAACTTCGATCACGTACAGATCAACTTGATTCTGTTTGCGTTGGTGCTGGCGGGCTTGCGTGCACAGCACCGGGGCTTCTGGGGCCGCGGAGCGGTGCAAATTGGCGCGGCAGCGGCGATCAAGGTCATGCCGATCACGTTTATCGGTTACTTGGCGTGGCGGCGACGTTGGAGAAGCGCCATTGCGACTGCTGTTGCCACTGCGGCGTTCTCCTTGAGTCCTGCGTTGGTCTTCGGGTGGGAACGGTATTGGGAATACGTGGCAGCCTGGCGCGAGCGCATTTCCGCCGGCTGGGGAGTTGGCCGACTGAACCAGTCCGTTTGGGCGATGTGGGATCGGTGGCTTGGCCACGGGATGGTGCCGATTCTCACCCCAGGGGCGCATGACATTCCCGCGTCGGGGTCGCCGTGGGTCTTGCCCGCTGTGGCAGCGACCGCCGGAATGATCGTCGGGGTGGCTTGGTGGCGTTGGCGGAAGGGCACCCCCAGTACTTGGCAATGCGTGGCTGAGTGGAGCTTTGTTTTTACGGCAACGGCTCTGTTTTCGCCGGTGACTTGGAAGGCGTACTTGGCGGTGTTGCTGCTTCCAAACGTCCTGTTTTTTGCCGCCTGGTGGGTTGCGGCACCAGGGAGCCGAGAAGCCCGAATTGCAGCGGTGGGACTCTGGGCAACCGCAGCAACCAACGCGTTGTCGCCAGGACTGATTGGGAAGAATTTGGCCGGTCGGGTCGAAATGGGCTGCCTCCCTACAATGCTCGGGTTGACGGTTCTCGTGATGCTGGCATGGCTGCAGCCCTATCTCGCAAGGCTGGAAGCGGTGGCGAGGAGGCGTCTTGCCTCGCCTGATGAACAGGCGAGTAGCCAGTGATTGCGGGCGCAGGGTGCGCCTTTTAGTGGCGCGCCTTTTGATAAGTCCCGATCAGCTCCGCGTGCTCGAGGATATGGCCAGCCATGGCTTTTTCGACATCGGCTTTGGTTGGGCGGCCGAGGTCGGGCAGCACGGTATCGAGGGCGTACAGCTTGAAGAAGTAGCGATGCCGGCCAATGGGTGGACACGGGCCCCCGTAACCGGTGCGCTTCCAGTCGTTCAACCCTTCTTTCGTGCCCGGTGGTAGCTGTGCGGAAGACACCCCCTCAGGCAGGCCGGAAGTGGTTGGTGGAAGGTTGTAAAGAACCCAGTGAACCCAAGTCATGCGCGGAGCTGCTGGATCAGGGGCATCCGGATCGTCGACAATCAGCACGAGGCTCTTGGCGCCTTGAGGCACTCCAGACCATTTGAGTGGGGGAGAGATGTCGTCACCCTCGCACGTGTACTTGGACGGGATCGCACCCCGATGCGGAAAAGCGGGAGACTCGATTGTCAGTGCCATAACTCCTCCTGCTGCAAGACCAACCCATGTGCTCGCGACCGCCCACGACAGCCAGCGAAACGATCGCGTCGACCAGCGTGCTTGCCGAACACGTAGCAAGCCATCGCGAACATCACGGAGGGACACGGCGATGACCATATACCCAACTCGGGCCGGCGTGAAGAGGGCGCTATGGGTCCTCTTGGGCTAAGTGGTCGCTCCAAGCACGTGGGCCAGAGCTGCGTGGATCGTGCCGAAGCGAAACTGAAATCCGCTGTCCAGCAGCCGCTGGGGGCGCACCCGCGTGCTTGCCAACAACAACTCTTCTCCCATTTCCCCGAATGCCCGGCGCACAACGGCCGCCGGAATCGGCAGGATTGCCGGACGCCGCAGTGTCCGTGCGAGCGCGCGTGCAAATTCTGCGTTGGTGACCGGCTCAGGAGCGACGGCATTGACCGGCCCCGACAGCTCGTCGTTCACAGCGCAATGAAGGATCGCAGCGGCTAAGTCGTCTGGCGCGATCCAGCTCACGTATTGGCGGCCATTGCCCGTGGGCCCGCCGAGACCGAGCCAGAATGGCCACCACATTTTTTGCAACGCGCCACCGCGAGGGCTCAACACCACCCCAATGCGCAGCCGTACGGTGCGCACCCCTTGTTGCTCGGCAGGGCGAGTCGCTGCTTCCCATTCCTCGCAGAGGGACGCCAGGAAACCCTTACCGCGCGGGCTCTCTTCGTCGACCCAAGTGGCCCCGCGGTCGCCGTAGTAACCGATGGCTGAGGCGGCAATGAATACCTGCGGCTTGACACGCCAACGAGCAATTTGTTCAGCGAGCTTGGCCGTTGCATCGACCCGGCTGTTCCGAATGGCTATTTTGCGCGCTTCGGTCCAGCGTTGTTCCCCGACATTTTCTCCTGCCAGGTGCACGAGGACGTCGATGGCGGTGCCCGCCGGTAACTCGACACGCCCGCTTGCAGGATCCCACCGGACCTCGTTAGGGCTGCGTGGCGCACCGCGCACCGCTCGAAGCACGGTGTGCCCCCCGGCGCTGAGGAACGCGCACAGAGTGGAGCCGACCAAGCCGCTGGCGCCGGTGACTAGGAACTGCAGCGGCTTGGCGGAAAGCTCCCGGTGCCGCCACAAATCGTGGCCGAGTACCCGATGCCGGTACGCAAACAGGCGCGCGAGTTCCGAGTGGACCACGACTGCGTCGGCCAGGGCATCGAGCCAGGGAAGCCCCCGCAACAGTTCGTAGTCTACGACATCTTCCATCCGACAAAGGTCGGTGCCGGCGGGAATGAAGCGATGCGTGTGTTCCCAGGTGGAGAACGGTCCGGAACGCATGCGGTCGCGAAACTCTTTCCCCGGCACTCCGTCGTAGTGCTCTGCTTGCCAGACGAAGTGAAAAGGACCGAGGCGACAACGTAGAGTCACTTTGCCGTTCTCGATGGTACCGGTGCGCTCGGTCACTTCGACGCGCACCCAAGGTGGCGTCAAGCGCTCGAATGCGCCGTCACGGGTGTGCCAGGCGTACGCGACTTCTGTGTTGACCGGTAAGAGCGACTCGTAACGAAAGGTTCGCATGGACACTGCATCATTGCCTGAGTTCTCCAGCGAGACAATTCCTGACGGCAACTTCTTTGCCCTGGGTTGGCACGGTTTCCCACGGCGATGACGGCAGTCGCCGCGCTCGACGCTGCCGGCGCCAAGGTGAGTGCCTGTCTTGCGGAACCCGATCGCCTGCTACGAGGCGAGACTTGGCCGCTCGCAGGAAGAGACCCCGTGAGAGTCCTCTTCAATCGGCGGAGACTAAATGTGGGTGCTGCCGCCGGTAAATTTCGCACTGCCACAGATTGTCTCGGAACGGGCAAAAGTGGCGAATGACTTCGTCATGGCAGCCGTAGGCATAGGGAAAGGGCCGAGCAAAGGCAGACCGAACGACGGCTCGCAGCTCCCGTTCGGGCAGCGGGTGCGCGAGTTTCGCATTCCACTGCTGCAGGATGGTCTGGGTGTGACCCTCGGTGTAGCCAGCGCGTCGCAGTGCGGAGGCGAGGCGGATCGCAACGTTGTTACGGAAACCCGGAGCGACATCCTCGGCGAGCATGCGCTGCCGTGCCGGGCAAAGGGATGCCGAAACGTCCGCTGGCGGTGCGGGGAAGCGATACGGGTGAAGGCGGCCGCGCCGTACGGCACGCTGCGCTTGAAGAAACGCTCGCCGCGCGGCCGGGCTTGCAGCGACGGGGCTTCCGGGAAGAAGCCCGTGACACAGTGTGCGGCCCAAGTCGCGGGGGGCTCGTGCCCGCTCCAAGATGCCTGGCGGCGGCAATTCGAAAAGCTCGGCTTCGGTTAAAAGCACTTTATAGAGGCCACTTTCGCGGTGCTGCGAATTCGGGAGGCGGAGCAACCGCACCTTATCGCCGATGGCCAAGTCGAAGCGGGCCCCCTGCGCAGTGCGCTCGAGCGCGCGCCACACCTGCAATCGCAAGTGAGAAAAAACCCGGTGCAAATCGCGCGCGGGTGCCACACGTCCAAAGACGTGCGAATCGAGCAGCAGGTGAAAACCTTTGGCGCCACTGAAGTAAACATAAAGGGCCGATGCCGGGGCTTCCCAGCGTTCCGTCAGGAAGCGGTAGGTTGCCCGAGTGAGCGCGAGAGCGTCGGCGAGGCCGTGCACATCTGGCGTGCCATCGATGTCGAAGGGCAGGAAGCTTGCCCAAACGCGGCCGTCGAAACCGGCGATCGAGGGTTGGCCATTCACCCGATGTTCCGCCATGTACAGGACTACCTCGTCCGAGAAAAAGAAGATGCTCGCGTAACACTCTTCGGGGCCGTAGCGAGCAAAGAGTTCCTCTACTTGATCTGCGGGCACGACGTGGTTGCGGAACCCCGGAAGCCGCTGTGCAGCGAAGTCGACAAAGCGGTACCGCCGGTCTGCTCCGTGGCGTTGCCGCTTGGGCATGGGCTTCGAGCCAGCGACTCGATTGCGTGCTTCCATTCTCCGGGCTCCTCTACCCTTGCGGAAACGTGTCCCTCATGGCAACGGTGCTGCACCGACGATCAGCACGGCAGCGCGCACCAGCGAACGAAAGAAAGGAGGACGTAGATGCCGATCGACGTACAAAAAGCTTTAGGGGCACAGTTGCCAGCTACCACCGGGTCGTGGAACGCGGACCAAGTCATCCTTTACCACTTGGGCATCGGTGCTGGAATGAACAAGCCGACGGATCCGAAGGAGTTGGAGTACACGTACGAACGCTACCTAAAAGTGCTGCCGAGTTTCGCCGTGATCCCCGTGTTTGGTGCCCTCGGGGGCATGAACAACATACCAGGGATCAACATCAACCTGGCGATGGTGCTGCACGGCGAACAAGAAATCGTTCTGCACCGCAGCTTGCCCGTGAGCGCACAGATTGAAAACACAGCTCGAGTGGCGGGAATTTATGACAAGGGGAAGGCCGCTCTCATCGTGTTGGAGGTTCATACAAAGGAACAGGGCGGTGCACCGTTGTTCACGAACCGCTTTACCATCTTTGCCCGCGGCGAGGGCGGATTTGGTGGCGACCCGGGCCCGAAGGCCCAGCACGAAACTCCGAGCCGGAATCCAGACGCTGTCGTCGAGTCGCCCACCATGCCTCACCAAGCTCTGTTGTATCGCCTTTCGGGGGATAAAAACCCACTGCACTGCGACCCGGAGTTTGCCAAGCTTGCCGGCTTCGAGAAGCCGATTTTGCACGGCTTATGCTCGTTCGGCATTGTTTGCAAAGCGGTCGTCGACACCTTGCTCGATGGTGCCGTGGACAAAGTTGCAGCCTATGCAGCGCGGTTCTCGGGAGTGGTGTATCCAGGGGAAACCATCGTCACTTCCATGTGGAAGGAGGATGGTAAAATCGTGATCGCGGCCAAGACCAAGGAGCGAGATACACCGGTCATTAGCAACTCCGCAATTACCCTGCGCTGAGGCCGCGTGTTTCCGTAGGGCTAGGGGCGCTGGATTCAGTCCAGCGCCCCTTTTTGTGTGTCTGCGTGCGGACTAGCCGGAAAGCGCAGTCCACGTGCTCGAAGGCGATTGGACCGCGGCAAGGCAATCACAACTCGGTTGGCAGGTACCAGATGGGGGAGGTCCAGGCCCGCTCTTGAATCGTGGCTGGGATCGTTGGGTCGTTGCAAGCGGGCGGGCGATTTTCGGGTGGCAAGTTCCGACATGCGTGTACGTGCCACCGGCACGACGGATTTTCGAGTACGCGCACGTAGTAGAACGCTGGTGTACGAGCATCGAAATCTGGATCCTGCCATACTGTGCACAACTGAGTATGGCCAGCGCCGTTTGGAGTGCAGGTCGCCAGGTCGACAGTCGCATTTGGGTTTGCGTTGCCGGCAACGTCGTAAATACGAACCTGCGGCTCCCCGTTCGCGAGCCAGCCCTTGATGACTTGAACCCGTTGCAAGGGGGTCCCTGGGTGCTCTGGGGTGCCGGGGTCGTATTGTGCAAGGATGGCTAGCGACGGTGCGCGCGGACCCGTAGCTGGCGGAAGCGTACCGCCCATCGGGACGCCACGTTCGTATCCCAACGAGATTCGCGGTTCCTCGCACCAAGTCGGTGGAAGATCCCATCCAGCGAAGGTCCGTACCAGAATGCGTGGGCCGCTGGTCGCGTACGTCTCTTTGCGCTTGAGGGCTGCAAAAATTGCTTCTCGGGTATTTTCTTCTGCCCACACCGCCGCAAGCCCTCCTGGATTGAACACAATTCCACCACCGGTCAGGCCTTGGTAGTCGAGAAGGTCGCTGGGAGTTGCTTCTTCGGTGCCCCGGTGGCCAAGGAAGTCGTATTCCGACACCTTGCCGGGGGTACCGTTGTGCGTGTCCGTACTGCCGATGAACCCGAACTGAAACGGATTGGCGCCAAGGCGAGCATACTCTTTCAACCCGAGCCCGAGCACGTTCCGCAAGTAGTCGCGCCGAGAAACACAGCCCTGCCCGGTAGCACCGAGGCTGCCGACGCCTTCGCCGCAGTCCTGGACAGAATCGAGTCTTCGCGGCTCGAATCCGCAGGCCTCGTCTGGTGTACCTAAGATGCTGGGCAGCCCAGCAAAGCACTCGGACGAACCTTTGTGCTGGAAGATTTCTGCGAGCGGTTCCATGCGTTCTCGCAGCCGAGCTTGCTCGCGTTGTTCCGCCAGCGTGGTTGCGCCGGGATACTCCACGAGAAACATACGCCCGTTACTTTCGTTCGAGTTGTGCGGTATGGCCAGCACGTCGCAACCGGGAAGTTGCTGCTTGCACAACCGCTCGAGTTCGCGCCAAAGACCGAGCGGGGTGTTTTGTTCGAACACGCTTACCGGTGGGGGAACGGTTTCGTTGGCGAACACCACGTTGCGGTGCAGTGTGCTGCCGCCGAGTGCATTGGTGTATTCGTAAGCAACGAAAGTGGTAAACTGACACTCCTCGTAGGCCTGCTGAGCCGCAAGAATGGTGCGTTCCCAAACATCGCCCGCCGTTCGCAAGCATTGCTGAAGGTCGGTGCCACAAACGTCGGTTGCGCGTTGTGGGCGGCGCGTCGAGAGGCGAGCGCCAAAATCGAGCTGAGAAGCAGTAAATCCCCGTCGAAAGCTTTGGCACGTCGGCGAGTCGTAAGCTGGGGAACCAGGCGTGGAACAGAGGGCGACTTCGCCGAGGAACTCGCCGTGATCCGTTACAGCGGCAAAGTCCAATGGCCGGTCGATGCGCACTTCTCTGGTGCCGCGGCCGTTGGCGTCCAGCGGAGGGAGTGCCACCGGAGTGCCACGCGCAAATCGGTATGCGTCCTCAGGTCGGGTACGGACATCGAAGGTGTACGCATCGAACGAATTCGCGGTGTGCACATGCAAATCGCCAAAGAAGACGTGCCGCTCCGGGCTGTAGTGGGAACAGCGCGGCGCGATGATGGTCGTGGGCGTCGCAGTGGGTGGTGGCGGCTGCGTGGGAGTCGGTGTCGGCGTCGCAGAAGGGCACCCCTCGAGAAGCGCCCCCACAGCAGCGACAATTTCCTCCACAGTAATAGAACCGTCGCCGTCACGGTCACCCGGCGCGCACGCCGCGGAAGGCTGCTGGCCGAGCGCGATGTTCACCATGCGCACCACCTCGTCGATGGTCACCACACCGTCGCGGTTGCAGTCCCCGACGCAAACAGCGTGCCCAGCGGACGCCACCACGACACTGAGCCACAGCGCAAATCCCCGCCACAACTGTTTTCCTCCACGCACGGCTGCCTCCTTCGCGATGCCGCCACGCTTACGCTACGGGCAGACGGGAAATCAAGGGAATGGAATCAACAGTCGGCTGACCGGAGCCAAACGCTGGAGTACGAGAGCCGCGCCCGCGACCCCGACACCGGCAGCCACGCATTGCCGCACGAAGGCAGCGGCGGCCGACCGTTCTACAGCGTGCTTGCCGGAGAAAAGAAGGAGGACCCACCCCAGTTGGCCGAACTCGACGCCTACGTTGAACCCCGCGAGTGCCCAGAAAAACGCGCGATCTGGAATACCAAACTCGCTCAACGCCCCGGCGAACCCCAACCCGTGAAGAAAACCGAAAAACGCGGCGAAGTACCACGCGCTTGCGTTGCTGGTCGTTCTGGCATCGTTCCACAGCTCGCGCGCGACCAGCACAATGCTGCCGGCAATGAGGATCTCGGTCGGCTCTTGAGGCACGCGCAACCACGATCCGCTGGCAACGCAGAGAGCCAGTGTGTGCCCAAGCGTGAAGCTTGTGACCGTAAGCAGCATGCGCCTCCAAGAAGCGATGAGGCCGACCATGGCGGCCAAGAACAGGAGATGGTCGATGCCTTCGAGCACATGGGCGATGCCTAGTTGGCTGTAGTGAGCGAGAAGCGCTGTGCGCGGCAGCATCTCGAACCGAGCGATGTGGAAACGCTTCTCACGCGGTGGAAGCAACCCGCTGAGTTCGACTCCGTCAGCAAAACGGACCCGCACCCACACATCTTCCGTTGCCGGCGAAGGTGCGAGTACGAGCCACCCATTTGCCATGGAGGCGGGGGGACAACGGACCATGCTTTGTCTGGGTCCCACCACGTGGCGTGGAGAGCAGCCGTCGGGCAACTCGATGCTGACCGGCGGTACGGCTGTGCCCGAGGATTTGCGCCAACTGACCTCCCAATGCGTTGGAACGGTTTCGCGCAGCTCCACGATGACGGGCTCCAAGGGATGGGCAAAGACCAAACGTTGTGTGCCGACCAACACGACAAGCGCAATCGCAGCACAGAGCACAGAGGACGCCATACGACGCGGCGGCCGCTGGGGCGTCCTGAGAACCGCGCGAACGTACTCCGGCACTCGCATCGTTCCGGCATTCTCTGTGGGCAAGCTTGCAAGTGCAACGGAGGGGGCCGGGCAATTTGACTTTCCCTTGCGCAGCGTGCCAAAACCGCAGCCCAGACGACGAGGTGGAACTGGTGCGGACGGCGAGTGGCGGGCGCAAGCCCGTGACGTGGTGCGGTGTGGTCGCGGCACTCCTGCCGCTGTTGGGAACAGTCGGGACGGTCGGTGCGGAGTCGCTCACCGCTCTCTCGGAGCAGTTGTTGGCTGCCAGCCAGCGAGCCCTGGCTGCCGAGCGAGCAGCGCGCCTCTGTGAACGCGCAGCGCAGAAAATTGCCGACGCGGTTCGCGCCGAACGCCGCGCGGTGTGGCTCGAGCGCACCGCCGAGGCGCTGAGAGAACGAGGAGGTCGCGAGTACTTGGCAGCGCGCCGCGGCGCGGACTTAGCTCGGCGGGAGCGTGCGGCCGTGGTATCGGAGGCACGCCAACTGACCCGCAATGCGCTGGAGGCCCTCGACGGCTTGCTGGAGATCCCGGCGGTGCTGGAGCATGCGGCTGGCGGCCTGCCGCGGGATCTGGTGAGTTTGTCGGAGCGGTTGGCGGAGAAAACGGCGCACATGCGGAGCGCGGCGCTCGCAGTGCGCGAGGCGTTGCTCGAGTTGCAAGCTGTGCACGTGCGCATGGAACTCACACGCGACCGTCTGACCGAGCAGCGCGCCCGGCGTATCGAGGAATCGCTTGCGCGGCACCAAGCTGCGCTGGCAGATGCCCTGGTGCGCTTGGTCGAAACCGGAGAAGCACTGACCCGCGCCGGCGAGGATCTCCAACGGGCCGCGTCGGTGCCCGGGGTCCGAGAGCGGCTCGGGCCACGGGTGACTCGCCGCCGTGCCTGGGGAGTCGGTGTTGGACTGGGATTCAACATAGATGTCGGTGGAAAAACTCGCGTCGACACCGCGCGAATCGTGCGGGATCCAGCCACCGGTGGCGAGGTGGTTCGGGTGGACCGCACGCGCACCGACGTTCCACGAGTCGTTGCCGAGGCCCATTATTTATTCCCACTTAGCAGAGGAGACGGCCGTTCCTGTCAGGGGCCTGCTACGCGAAACGATGACGGCAAGGAAACATCCGCGGTTGGTTGCGGTGCCGAAGAAGCGGTTTCGCGTATCGGTGCAGGGCCGTTTCTTGCACTGCAACCCGGCGACGATTTCATCGATGCCGTGGGGGCCGGTTTGATGCTCGGAATTCGAACGGGTGCACTGTTTCCCGAAGACCGCGTGCAAATTGGGGTGGGGTACTTTGCGGACCCGAACACGCGGGTTTTGGGTGACGGCTTCGCGCCGAATAAACCTCCGCCGCCGGGCGAGACGCAGGTGCGTTACAAGGACGTGACGAAGAGCGGCATCCTGGTTTTGCTGACCTACGGCTTTTAAGCCTGGGGGTGTCGCTCGCCTCCATCGCTTTGCGAGTTGTTCTGCCCAACGCTAACGCCGAAATCCACGGGGGGCCGCACGCCGCGCCTCAAGGCGACACGATCACGCGATACTTGCGGCGCAGTCGCTGCAAGCCGTCCTCGCGAGCTCGCGCCCGAGCTTCTTCGAGCCAGTCTTGCTCGACCCTCGCGCGGATGGCCGAAAAATCGGGTATCCGTGCTGGATGCCACGCGCGCACGCGCACCACGTGCCAGCCAAACAACGACTGGATGGGTTCGCTCCAGCTTCCCACCGGGAGGTTGCGTAAGGCTTGGGTAAACGCGGCGCCAAAGGTGCGCTCCACCTCTTCCACGCTGCGGTCTTTCCAGTCGAGCCCGCGTAAAAACGGGCGCGACACGCTGGCAGGATCGGCTCCGTTCACGAGTCGCTCCCGCATCCCCAAGACTTCCGGGGGCGGCGCGAGCTGCCCGTTCGTGGCACTCCCTCGTTCGATCGTATCTGCCTGCCAGTACGCGTGCTGAAAGGATACGCGTTCAGGCTCCTGATAGCGTGCAGCGTTCTCTTCGAAGTAGCGTTGGAGCGATGCTTCATCCGGAGGATCGGCTGCGGCGTTGGCCTCGAGCAAGAAAGTCATCTTTTGCAGAAGCCGCCGCCGCACGATGGGGTCTCCAGAGTCGAGCCCTAAACGCAACGCCTCGCGAACCAAGATCTCCTGCTGCACGAAGTCGTTGATGAGGGCTTCGCGCTCTGCCTCGGTGGGTTCGCGGCCCCATTGTTCAGCAAACGTCCGCCCTAGCTCGGCGACGTCTTCACGGGTGACGGTAATCGTCGAGTGATCTCCGGCGATGCGCTGCCAGGTAGCCAAAAGGATTGCGGCGAAGGCGAAGAACCAGACTGTCGGTTCGCGGAGCAAACGCGGGACGATGCGGTGCCTCATCCGTCAGGCAGGCAGACTTCGCTCGACGATCCGTTCTGCGGGGACATCGCGCGGAAGCGTCCCGAACGCGCGGCCCCCCTCTCTTGCGAGGCGCGAGCGGCAAAACGCTTCGGCGACCATGGGGTCGCTCGAACGAACGAGCAGCGAAGCTTGCAGGACCAAGGCCATTTGCTCGACAATGTGGCGTGCGCGGTACTGGATGGAGTCGAGGCTTTCGAGCTCCGAGCGGAGGCGCCGGACGGCTTCGTCGAGTTCCGGCACCCCCTGGCCTAGTGCAACCTCGGCGAAAAAGGCTGGCACGGTCTCCGGTTCCTTGCTCATGGCACGCAGAACGTCGAGGCACATAACGTTGCCGGACCCCTCCCAAATGCCGTTCAAGGGCGCTTCGCGGTAGAGGCGGGGGAGTATCGATTCCTCGACGTAGCCAGCGCCGCCGAGGCACTCGAGTGCTTCGGCGACCGTCACAGGAGTGCGCTTGCACACCCAGTATTTGATGACGGCGGTGGCGAGCCGAGCGAAGTGGCGTGCACCGGGATCACGGTGCAACTCGTCGTACGCTCGTGCCAACCGCATCATGGCTACGGTGGCCGCTTCACTTTCCAGGCACAAGTCGGCCAGCACGTTCTGCATCAGAGGTTGTTCGACCAAGCGTTTTCCAAACGCCGAGCGGTGCCGGGTGTGGTGGATCGCCTGAGCGAGGGCTTGACGCATCGCAGCAGCGGAGCCGATGATGCAATCCAGCCGAGTGTGGTTGACCATCTCGATGATTGTCCGCACACCGCGGCCTTCTTCTCCCACCATGCGGCCCCACGCGCGGTCCAGTTCGATCTCGCTCGAAGCGTTGGATCGGTTGCCCAGCTTGTCTTTCAGACGCTGAATAAAAATCGTGTTGCGCACGCCGTCCGGCCGCCACCGCGGAACGAGGAAGCACGAGAGCCCTTGTGGTGTGTAGGCGAGCATGAGGAAGGCGTCGCTCATTGGTGCAGAGCAAAACCACTTGTGTCCGGTGATCCAGTAGGCGGCACCTGGACCTCCCCGATCGATGGGCTCTGCGCGAGTGGTGTTGGCGCGTACATCCGAGCCACCTTGCTTTTCGGTCATGGCCATCCCGCAGATGACCCCGCGCTTTTGGTTAGCTGGTAGAGACCGAGGATCGTACTCTCGCGAAACGATTCGTGGCTCCCACTCGGCCGCAAGTTCGGGTTGATGCCGGAGTGCCGGCAGCACCGAGTAGGTCATCGAGATGGGACAACCGTGACCAGCCTCGACTTGTGACTGGAGGAAGAATTTTGCCGCCCGAGCCACATGAGCACCTGGACGCGGGGTGCGCCACGGTAGCGCATGGAGTTCTTGGGCGACCGCCAGTTCCATCAGTTGGTGGTATGCGGGGTGGTACTCGACCTCGTCGATCCGGTTGCCGTATCGGTCGTAGTTCCGCAGCACCGGCGGGTACGTATTGGCCAGCACCCCCCAGCGAAGTGGCTCTCCGGTAAGAATGCGCGCCAGCGCAGCGATGTCTTCACGGGCCCACGCGGCCCCTTCGCGGTCCACGGCCGCGGACAGGATGGGATCGGTGACAAACAAATCGTGCCCCTCGAAAGGCGGAGGCTGATTGATGACGTCGTGAGTTCGATGCGGCGGTACGATCACGTTCGACATGCAGGGGTTCCTCCTTGTGGTTCCAAAACATGCCGGAGGTGAGGGCAATGCGCTAGTGGGCGTCTGCCAAGAGCCCTGGTTGCGTCGACGCGATGTGGTCGGTTAATCAGCAGGTTCTTGGGAGGAGGTATGGATGGATAGCGCCACACTCGTTCGCTTTTTGGTGACGGCCTTTTTCGCGGTGACGTTCTTGCAATCCGGGTTGGACAAGGTGCTCGATCGCGACGGCAACCTGCAGTACTTGACGCAACACTTCGGCAACAGCCCCTTGGCTCCGTGGGTCCCCCAATTGCTGACCGCGATTACGGTCATCGAGCTGGTTGCCGGTGGACTGTGCGGGCTCGGGTTGCTGCTGTTCGACTTCCGGCATCCTGGGATGCGCGTTGCCGGATGGGGCGTGGCGATGGCCGGAGTGGCGCTCTTGTGCTTGCTGTTCGGGCAGCGCCTGGCGAAGGATTATGCGGGAGCCGCGGTGATTGCCGCGTATTTTGCCCTTGTGCTGATTGGCCTTCGGGCATTTTGAGGAACCGATGGCGGTCACCAAGGAAGACTTTCGCCGTTGGCTCGGGAATTTCGCTGCTGGGGTCACCGTGGTGACCACGCGCTCTCCGGACGGAACGCCGTACGGCCTCACGGCAACTGCGTTTACGTCGGTGTCCCTCGACCCGCCGTTGGTGTTGGTGTGCGTAGACAAAAAGTCCGAAAGCTATCCGCATTTTCAGGCGTCCGGGGTGTTTGCGGTCAACTTTCTCGCGGCAGAACAAGAGGAGCACTCCCGCCGCTTTGCTGTCTCTGGAGGCGACAAATTTCGTGGGGTCCCGTACACGCCCGGGACCACCGGTGCGCCGCTGTTGCGGGACACTCTTGGCTTTGTGGAGTGTACCATCGAAGAAGTCGTGGAAGCCGGCGACCATACGATCTTCATCGGGCGTGTAGTTGCCGGCAGCGCGAACCCCGAAAAACGCCCGCTTTTGTACTTTCGCGGACAGTACCACCGACTCTAGATGCTGCGCTCCACTCCTTGCGGAGCGCGAGTGACAACCACATCACGTTCGGTGCCGCCTGGCTCTATGCTTCTGCAGGGACGACGGCAAGCGATGGATGTCTTGAACGTTCCCCTTTTGCCGTCGTACGCGTACTTCGGGCAAGTGGAAGCCGAGGCGCACCGTTGTTCGGCAGCTCGGCGCACCCGCCGTCGCACAGGAACTCGCCGTTGAGACCGGCGCCGGAGAAAGCTCTTGGCTGACTCCGGAATGACTCGCCAAAGTAAAATAGTTGACAAAGAGCGCTGCCCCAGTACAAGCTGGGCACCCGAGGGGTGAACGCCAATGGTTTTTGAAGAGAAGGGCAGGTCCTGGGCTCGTACGTTGGTTATTGCCTTCACGGCGGCGTCTGGAATCGTTGCTTCGGTTGCGCGGGGGTTGCAAGCGGGCCCGAGCACGCCTGCTGCCTGCACCAATCAGTTCTTTTCGGGAGCGGCAACGGGGTGGAGCCAGCCGAATAACGCGCGCCTGTCTGACGATACGTATGCAACGGCAACGTTCGTCTCGACGGCAGACGGCAGCTTTACGAGCTGGCTTTTCTGCAACCAGTACGGCTTTACCTTGCCGAGCAACGCGGTGGTCGAGGGCATCCAGGTCGATATCGAGCGAAGCCAAGGCGTAAGCGGTGCTTCGGCTACGGACAAGTCGGTGAAAATCGGACTTGCAGGAGCGCAGAGTGCAGAGCGTGCGTCACCCGACTTTTGGCCGAGTTCAGACGCCGTAAAAACCTACGGCGGGCCGAATGATCTCTGGGGGCTGAGTTGGTCGCCCACGGACATCAACGCGAACACGTTCGGAGTTGCGATTGCCGCAAAACAAGTTGGTTCCGTTGCGCCGCAGTTCCGCGTGGACTCTATGCAGATCACCGTTTTCTATTCGGTTCCGGGCACGGCGACTCCCACGGTCACGACAACGCCGACGCTGACCCCGACATTGCCTCCGACTGCCACACCTTCGGTCACGCACACCCTGCCGCCGTCGCCCACGACCACGAGTTCGCCAACTCCCACGGACACGGTAGTGCCCACTGCCACGGAGACACCTTCATTTACGCCTGCGGCGACAGATACACCGACGGACACGCCGACAGAGACGCCGACATTGCCGCCGAGTCCTACCCCCACGGAAGCGGCAACTCCCACAGCGACGGAGCCACCGAGCGTTACACCAACTCAAACACCCACCGCGACCACCAGCGAGACTCCGACCTCGACTTCTACGATGACCCCTTCGCCCTCTCGGACCGCTACACCCACATGGACACCATCCGCGGCTACGAACACACCAACACCCACACACACGGCAACGTGGACCATGGTGATTACGGCCACGTTCCCACCCACACGTACGCCGACACCAACGGTAACGCACACTCCACTCGGTCCGGACACTTGCTGTCAGTTTACGACTCCGATTCCTGTATGTGGTCAGGCATCGGGAGGAAGCTGCCCTTCGGGGAGTACCGACGTGCGGTTTGCTGCCTGCATTGGCGGGAGCTGCGCCACCTTTACACCGAGAACGGGAACTCCGACCCCAACACCGACGGTGCTCTGTGGAAACTCCAAGATCGAACCTGGGGAAGATTGTGACCCACCAACTGGCCCGACAGGTTGTTGTATAGCTTGCCACTACCGGCCAGCGGGCAGTGCCTGCGATCGCGACGGTGATCCTTGCACTGTAGACTGGTGCAACGCCGACGGGCAGTGCTTCCAAGCTGCAAATCTGCCTTCGGGCTGGAGCTGCGAGCGGGACGGAAATTTGTGCACGGCGGATGCATGCGATGGCAGCGGGGTGTGCTCCTTTGTCTCCAACGTTAGTGCTGGAATCCCTTGCGACGACAATCTGTTTTGTACCGGCTTCGACACCTGCGATGGATCAGGAACGTGCCTCCACACGGGGAATCCGTGCCCGGAAACGGAGTGTAACCGCTGCAACGAAGCTGCAGATAGCTGCTTCGATCCTGCGGGTACGCCGTGCACGAGCGACGGACGGGAATGCACTCGCGACCAGTGCGACGGTGCAGGTACTTGCGCCCACCCGCCGCTACCTCCTGCACAGTGCGCCGCTGGTTATGCCGTGTTGGGTGACGGGCTCGTGAAAACTCGCCTTGGCTTCGGTGCGTTTGCCGGTGCTGGGGCGTGCAGTTCTGAAACTCTTCTGGGAGCGTCTTCCTTCGTCGACGGCGATGCGATCGGGATCCGTCGACTATTTCTGGCACGGACCTGCGAAGTGCGCGGACGGTGCGTAACCGACACCGCCGTCATTTTCGGGAGCTCGTCGGCGGTGTGTACTGGAGGGCGGGACACACATCCCAATCCCACACCACCGCGGCCCACGGCCGTAGAAGATTGCGAGTTCGCCTGGAACCGAATCCAGGCCCGCAAGTCCGTCCTGCTTCTGCCCACGCCCGGCATCCCAGGCCCGTTGCTCGTGGATACGAATGGGACGACAACCGTGGATGTTCGCGGGCACGGCTCCTTGGTGAAGGTGGATGCGGGCATCTTCACCTTGAAGCGAAACGCGACGCTCGTGATCCAAGGGGACAACGCAACGGAGGGGGTGGTGCTACGGGTGGCAAGCAACCTCACTCTCCGTTCGGACGCACGGATTCTCACCTCCGGCATTCCCGACGGGCCGAACGGCAGCCCCGCGGAGCGCGTGCTCATCTTGGTCGGCGGAAAGGTGCGGTTGGCACGCAATACGAAAATCAGTGGAACGATCGTTGCCGAAGGGGATATCTCGCTTGGAACATTCTCTCGGGTGGAAGGAGCGGTGTTCGGCGGCGATCGAACAATCCGGCTGCAGCGAGGGGCGACCGTGATTCCCGCTCCATGGGTGCTCTGGTAGCTAGGGAGCTGTGTCTCGTAGAGCGAGGCTACTCGGCTACGTGTGCTTGGCGGACCGGTCGAGCGGCGCGCGCAGCGACGGGGGCCACCCTCAGGCGCGGCGACGTTTCTCTGCTTCGAGGGCGCGCTGCACGCAGGCGCGAAATTCACGGTGCCAGTTGGTCACTGTGCCGGCTTGCTTGAGATACGCGTCCAGCCCCATGAGGGCCCGGAGTAAAAAGACGCGGTGGCCTGGATCTTTAAAAATGCGGTGCTCGATGGCGATCTTGGCGATTTCGATCCCTCGTTCGACCGTGTTGTAGTCCCGCGGGTGGTACGGGCGGTCGACAAGCAAGGGTTCGAAGACGATATGCATGATCCGGATCATGGGTGCCGGGTCTTGGTCCGGGTCTAGGTACTCGAGCGTAACGAAACATCGGGCCATGGTTTTCCTGTCGTCCTTCAGGAGCGCCTCTGCGAGATCGAGGTACGCACGCCGAATGTGCTCCGGGAAAATACGAATCGAGCCAAAGTCCAAAATCACCAGCTTCGGGTGATAGGTGACGAGATAGTTCCCTGGGTTCGGGTCGGTGTGCAGCGTCCCGTATTCGAAGATTTGCCGCCAAACCACGCGAAAGTATTTCTTGGCGACCCAGTCCTTCAATTCCTGGTCCACACCGGGGGCAAGAACGCTCGCCAGCGGATAGCCGTCGACGTACTCCATGGTGAGCACGCGCCGCGACGTGAGCTTGCGGTACACCTGCGGGATCACCACCTCCGGATCGTCGGCAAACATCGCTTGGAAACGTTCGATGTTTTTGGCTTCGTTCAAATAGTCCAGCTCTTCTTGGAGGCGCTCCTCGAGTTCGCGGTACACCTCGGAAGGGTCCACACGCTGGCGCATGACGTCCCGGGCAATCAAGGTAAACACGTTCAGTAACGCCTTGATGTTTTGCAAATCCTGCTTCACCGTGGCTTCCACCCCGGGGTACTGGACCTTGACGACCACCTCTTCGCCCGAGTGCAAGCGCGCTCGGTGGACTTGCCCTAGCGACGCGGCTGCAAATGCCTCGGGATCGAACCAGGCGTAGAGCTCCTCGGGCGGTTTCCCGAGTTCGCGCTCGATTTGCTCCCGGATGAGGTCGTACTCCATGGGAGGCACTTGCGACTGGACGGAGGACAGAACCTGCAGGACCTCGGCAGGCAGGATGTCGTCGCGCATGGAGAGCATTTGCACGAGCTTGGTAAAGGCTCCGCGCAGTTCTTTGGATCGCTCCACGATGCGCATCGCGTTCTTGATGTGGGTTTCGAGCAACGCCTTCTCGCGTTCCCCGGCTGACTGGAACGGTGCGCGAATCGCGTTCCATAAGTAACTCGTGCCCACAGAGGTGGCGAGCTCGCCGACTTTGAGCACACGCCGCGCGCGTCCGCTGGTAATTTGGTTGGCTTTCCCTTTGTGTTGGTCCGCGCCCATGCGCCCAGCTTTGCAAAGCGAGCGAGCCAGGGAAAGAGCAGCATCCTTGGGGCGCGTGCCTCGTCAGGTGCCCGCGTTGGTTACCATCGACCCCGAAAGCACGTTTCGAGGGTAACGGCTGCTTTGCCTCGAGATCCGTGGCACGGGGACACCACTCGTACCAAATCCTGAAACCGCCTTGGAAACAGCAGTTTGACGAGCTCACTGCAGAACCGGCAGGGCATGGGTTGACCGCGGTGGCGAGACACCTTAGGCTCGGGCGTCGTTGAACTCGAGATCGCAGCGAAGGAGATTCCGCATGAGACGATGGTTTTTGTTGGGCTGCACGCTTGCCCTGTTGTGGCCGAAGCTTGGAACTGCTGCAGACGAAGTGGTCGCCACGATCGGGGAGCGGAAAATCACCCGAGCCGAACTGGAGAAGCACGTCAAACCAAAGCTCATGCAGTTGGAAGCCCAACGCTTCCAAGTCCTGCAAGAGGGCTTGGAAGAACTGGTCGCGAACGAACTGTACTCCCTAGAAGCGAAGGCGCGAAACATTTCGGTCGACGAGTTGGTGAAACGGGAGCTGGAGGCGAAGGTCGGGGAGCCCAGCACCGAGGAGGTGCAAAAGCTTTACGACGACAACAAGGACGAGCTCGAGGGGCAGACGTTAGAGCAGCTGCGGCCGCAGCTCATCCAATACTTGAAGCAGCAAAAGATGGCGGAACGCCACCAGCAGTTCTTGGAGGAACTGCGCAAGAAGTACAAAGCCACTACTACCTTGCAGCCTCCGGTCGTACAGGTGAGCGACGGCGGTCGGCCAGCGCGGGGGCCAGCTTCGGCACCCGTGACAATCATCGAGTTCTCGGATTACGAGTGCCCGTTTTGTAAGCGAGCTTCCAGCACGGTTGCGGAGGTGCTCCGGCATTACGGAGACAAGGTGCGATTCGTACACCGGGATTTTCCTTTGAACTTTCACCAACACGCTCGACTGGCAGCGGAGGCGGCGGCATGTGCGCACGCGCAAGGAAAATTCTGGGAGTACCATGATCGACTTTGGAAAGCAGAGGATCTATCGGAGTCTGGCCTGAAAAGTCTGGCGAAGGAAACAGGATTGGACGCAACAAAGTTTGACGAGTGCTTGCAAAAGAAGCCGCATACCGCAGCCATCGATCGGGACATCGAGGACGGTACTGCCGCCGGGGTGAATGGAACGCCTGCATTTTTCATCAATGGCCGCATGCTTTCAGGAGCGCAGCCGTTCGAGGCGTTCAAACAAGTGATTGACGAAGAATTGAAGCGGGCGGCGGAAAAGAAGAAAAGCTGACCGAGCGATGCCTCCAAGGCTGCACATTTCGATGGGGTACGGCCGGTTTGCAGAGGAGGAGCCAATGGCCATTGTTGGGCGTTTCGCAGTATTGGGGATCGCGTTGGCGTTAAGCGGGACGGCTTGGGCCGGGCCGAACGAGGAAGCGGCCTATCGACGGGCGCTCCAGAATTTGGTGCGCAAGACATTCGAGGCAAAAGGGAGCTTGGAAACTGCCTCGGGCAGGAAGATCGAACTGCTTTACCGGCATGCTTACTCCGATGGGGTGCGCCGCACGTGGATCGAGGTCACGGGTAGTGGCGAGTTCAAGGGACAGCGCTGGCTTGTGTGGGATCGAGATGGCGGCGCAGACAAAATTTGGCATTTCGACCCGAAGACCAAGCGGGTTACCGAAGTTCCCGAATCGCAATGGACGAGTTCTTTTCTGGGCAGCAATTTCGCGCTCGCGGATTTCCTGTTCCCGGACCCCGATGCGTACACGTTCGAGCTCGGGGGTGAAGAAAATGTTGGTGGGGAAACGTTCACCGTGCTGCGGCTGGCCCCGAAACAAAAGGACAAGGACCGTTACGCGGTTCGTGTGTACTCCGTGGATCCACGCGCCCAGAGGCTAGTGCGAGGGCTGTTTTTCGATGCGCAGGGCCGGGCAGTGGCACGATGGATTGTGGAACGTACCGAACAGCGTGGCAGCGAGTGGTTTCCGAGCAAGCAGCGCGTCATCGAGCTTGCTGCCCAAAAGTCCACGGTGCTCGACCTGAGCGACGTTCGTTACGAGCCGGAATTGCCTGCCGGCACGTTCGAGGCCGACGGGCTTGCAGCGGCAGCGAAATCGCCCGTGCCGAAGGATGCGACTCCTGCCGCTCGGTAGGGGCGCTCCAACTTCACACGCGCCCGATTTCGACCCGCGCGCGGAGAGTGTCCCACCCGTGGCATTTCGGGCAGACGCCCGACCAATCGGCTGCCTGGTGCTCGCACTGCTGGCAACGGTAGAGCGGCTGCTCTCGACAGGCACGGGCAAAGGCCTGAAGCGCCTGCTCGACCTGGCCGCGTATCCGGTGGACTTCTGCCCAAAGGCGATCGTAGTCGGGAGCAAACGATGCCGGCACCTGCACGGCTTCTAGTTCTCGCGCAGCGTTTTCAGCGTTCTGTTCAGCAACCCACGTTTCTGCCATCCAAAGGTGCACGGCGTCCGGCTCCACCTCCTCGCGGAACTTGCCCAACAGTGCGCGCAACCGCTCCCGATGTTTGGTGTCGGTGGCAATGTGCAACAAGCGGTGCACGAACACGCTTCGCGGGTGCTGCTTGAGACCGCGTTCCCACGCCGCCGAGGCGTCAGCTAGTCGGTGCGCCGCAGCAAGTTCGTCTCCAAGGGCCACGTATACTGGGGCTGGAACTCGCCGTCCCGAGGCAAGGTTCTCCAGCGCTTGCAGGCGGGCTTGCGGGTCGGGAAGTTGGAGTGCGACCTGATACCGCAAGCAAAACAGTCGTTCTTGCTCACGCGCGGCAACTTCTGGGTCGGGAAGGAGAGGAATCAACGCTTCCTGCACTTGCGCTGCGGCGTTCCAGCGGCCTGCATCGATGTAGGCGTCGCGCAAGGCGCGCAGCGCCTGCGGAGAACGCGGGTACAGCGCTCGCAGTCGCTCTAACACTTCGACGCGCGGACCCAACTCTCCTGCTTCACGGTGCACTTCGGCAAGCGCGAGCAAAACGTCCGGATCCGTATGGTATTGGGCCGCCGCGTCGTAAAGCACCCCCCGGGCGCGGTGCAGCTCTCCGGTGGCGCGAAAAGAAGCAGCCAGCATCAAGGCAGCGCGAGGGTCGTCGGGGCGCCGCTGCCAAACTTTGTGCAGCAAGGCGCGGCCACGGGCCAGATCGCCATTCCACAAAAGTTGCGTGCCGCTTTCTTCCCACTCTTCTACGCGCAAAGCCCGGCGGGCTCTGCGACCGCTCCGCCATGCGCTCCAGGCGCGCACGCCTGCTTGCATGCCTGCAACCGCGGCGGCCACAACAACCCCAAGCATGAACGCGCCACCGACCAGTGCTCCTGTGTTCCAGTGCAAGACAAGGTTTGGAGCGAGACGAAAGGCAGTGGTCTCGCCGTTCAGGAAAACGAGGTACAGGACCAGTGCGACCAGTAAAACCGAAATGAAGATGGCACGCCGCATGGCTCTTGGTTCCTACTAACGTTCGTTGCCTGCGAGCCGAGAGGCGCGCACTTGTGTTGCGTACGGTTCCGGTAAGTGCACTCGCGGGGCTTTTGCCCAGAGGCGTTCCAGGTCGTAAAACTCGCGCACGGGTTCGAAGAAGATGTGTACCACCACATCGCCAAAATCTTGCACGACCCAGTGGCCGTGTTGATACCCCTCGATGGCCAACGGTTTGTGGCCCGAGCGCAGCATGGCTTCTTCGATCGCTTGCGAAATCGCCTGGACTTGGGTGTCCGAACGCCCGGAACAGATGAGGAAGTAATCAGCGAGCGACGTAACCTTGCTGACGTCCAACAACACCAAATCGTAGGCTTTCTTGTCGAGTGCGGCCCGTACGCACACCATGGCAGCCTCGCGTGCCGATGTCTTTTTCACGGATGGAAGGCCCTCCTCCGATAAAGTCCGTGTTGCAAAATGTATCGTTCCACCGCTGGTGGGACGAGGTAGCGGATCGACCGGCCACGGCTCACCGCTTGGCGAATCGAGGTGGCCGAAACGTCCAAGCCGGTGATTTGTTGGAACCACACCTTGTGTCCTGACCGGTGTACCAGCGCCAAACTGTCCCGCGCATACCAGAAGCATTTTCGCGTGGCAACCGGCAGCAAGCTGCGAAGGGAACGAACACGAACACCGGGGCGTGCGACGACCACGAAGTCGCACAGCTCGAACAAGTGTTCGTACTCCTTCCAAGTGTGGATTTCCGCAAACGCATCGCTTCCCAGAATGAAAAACAGTTTCCATTTCGGAAAGCGTTGCCGGAGTTCGCGCAACGTGTCGATGGAGTAGGACCGACCGCCGCGGTGAAGTTCCAAGTCCGAAGCGCGGAAAAAGGGGTTTCCCGCGATGGCACGCTGAACCATCGCCAAACGTTGCTCGGGTCGGGCTAACTGATGGCGTACTTTGTGTGGAGGCAGCGCCGCGGGCACGAACAGGATGCGGTCTAACGCGAACGCCTCGCGGACTTCTTCGGCTGCACGCAAGTGCCCGACATGAATGGGATTGAAGCTGCCACCAAAGATGCCCACCCGCTGCACCGTGCGGGGAGCCGGCAACGATGCGCTGCGATTCACGTGCGAATTTGCCCGTTCCCGGAAACCACGTACTTGTACGTTGTGAGTTCCCGCAGGCCCATGGGCCCCCGAGCGTGCAAGCGGCTGGTAGAAATTCCTACCTCGGCGCCGAAGCCAAACTCGTAGCCGTCCGTAAAGCGCGTGGAGGCATTGACGTAAACAGCCGCCGAATCGACTTCCCGTTGAAACCGGCGCGCGTGCTCGTAGTGGTTGGTGACGATCGCGTCGGAATGCCCGGTGCCGTACGTGTGGATGAAGGAGATGGCTTCGTCGAGCGAGGCGACCACTTTGACCGCGAGAATCAGGTCGAGATACTCGGTGCGCCAGTCTTCCTCGGAGGCTGGGTGCACATGGGGCACGATTGCTCGCGTACGCTCGCAACCGCGGATTTCGACCCCCGCCGCTTCGAACCGTTGGATCATGTTGGGAAGGAACTCGCTGGCGACCCGTTCGTGCACGAGCAGGTTTTCCATCGCGTTGCACACCCCCGGCCGTTGCACCTTGGCGTTGAAGCAAATCTCCTCGGCCATGCGTAAATCTGCAAATTCATCGACGTACGTGTGGCAAACGCCCGCGTAATGTTGGATGACCGGCACTCGTGACATCTCGGTGATTGCCCGAATGAGACTTTCGCCTCCACGGGGTACGATCACATCGATGAATTCGGTTTGCTGTAGGAGGATTCGCACCGCTTCGCGTTCAGTCGTGGGCACGAGTTGCACTGCATCAGGCGGGAGTTTCGAGGCTTCCAGAGCGGCGGTGAATATACGCGCAAGCTCGCGGTTCGTATGCCAAGCCTCCGAGCCGCCTTTCAGGATGACCGCATTACCCGACTTCAAACACAAAGCACCCGCGTCCACCGTGACCCCAGGCCGCGACTCGTAAATGATGCCGACCACCCCGATGGGAATGCGCACCTGCGCAATTTCGAGCCCGTTGGGTCGGCGCCAACAGGCGATGGTTTCGCCCACGGGGTCGGGCAAACCTGCGACGACCTCGACGCCCTTTGCCATGGCCTCGATGCGGCCGGAGTCCAAACGCAACCGATCGATGAGCGCAGCGGAGAGACCCGCGCGGCGTGCGGCTTCTACGTCTGCAGAATTTGCGGAGAGAATCGCTGGCTGCTGCCGACGAATTTCCTCCGCAAGGCGGAACAGGCACGAGTTCTTCGCGTTGGTCGTTGCGCGCGAAAGTTCCCGACCAGCACGCCGAGCCCGCCGACACATCTCGACAATAGCCGTAGCGAGTTCCATGGGTGCACCAATACCGTAACCGGCCGCATTCGCCAACGGCGGCGGTTCCACGATCAAGAATCAAGCGGCCGACTCGTCACGAGCTGCAAGCTTCGAACGGATCACGGTGCGGCGCCGTTCGAGATCCCGATGGGTGAGATGTTCCACGTCGGGGTGCAAGCCAAGCCCGGCTTTGAACGTGTCGAGGTCGAACTGATGCTGCGACAAATCGATCCCGACTTCGGCGGCAATCCGGTCGCCGTAGAGTTCCGCAAAGTGTGCGTAAATGCGAACCATTTCGGTGAAGATGTTCACGTCGGGAGCCATGTGTCCCACGGCGTCGTCCAGGAACACGAGGTTCTTCACGAACAGCATCAGGGGCTTGGGCAGTTTCGCTCCAAACCCGAGAAGCGTTTTCGTGACGTACTGAATTTCCCGCGCAAGCTCGTGACTGCTGAGCGAGGTCGGATCGACGACGGGCTGATCGAGCTTTAGCTTACGAATGACGGCATCCACGTCCACGTCCGGCGCGAGAGCTCCCAGATCCTTGTAGGCGGCAATTTGCGCTCGCACGTTCCCAACCATCCCGTGGATCATCAGCCGCAAAAAAGCGAGTCGCTGCGCTGCGCTCATCCGTGCCGTGATGCCGTAGTCGAACAGTCCAATTTTTCCGGACCGGGTCACCACCATGTTGCCGCCATGGAGGTCTCCGTGAAACACTCCGTGGATCATCGCTCCTTCGAGCAAGCTAACGACGAGAGCGCGGAGCAATGCGGCCGTGTCGATCCCTGCCGCGCGGAGTTCTTCGACGCGCTCGTAGGAAAGCCCGTCGATTCTCTCCATGACGAGCACGCGCTCGGTCACGAGTTCCGGATGCGGCCGAGGAACGACGAAGGCACGTTGCCCCGTGGCAGCCAAAAGCGCGGCCACGTCGAGCATGTTCTGGGCCTCGAGGCGGAAGTCCAACTCTTCGAGAATTGTTTCTGCGAACAACTCCACCAAGGCTGGGGGGTTGGCTAAGGCGGCGACCGGGATGCGACCGACGAGCCAAGGCGCAATCCAAGCCATGGCTTGGACGTCGCGGCGCACCAGCTCTGCGACGCGCGGACGCTGCACCTTTACCACGACCTGTTCGCCGCTTTGTAGTTGCGCTCCGTGCACTTGTGCGATCGAGGCCGCTGCCAGCGGCTCCGGCTCGAAGGAGCAAAAGATCTTGGCAAGAGGTGCACCTAGGTCTTCTTCCACGATGCTGCGCACGACCGTGAAGGGCTCGGGGTTTACTTGGTCGCGGAGGGTGCGAAAGGCCGCAACAAGCTCGTCGGGAAACAGCCCGCGCCCGCTCGAAAGAATCTGGCCGAGCTTGATATAGGGAGGCCCCAGGCGTTCGAACGCGTCGCGTAAGCGCTTCGACAGGCCTGCCCGTGAGACACTGCCACCGTGGCGGCGCTCGGTCGTGTACCAGCGCAAAAGCGCCGACCCGAGCCTGCCGGTTGCCTCGGCAAATCGCCCCAGGGGCGGGAGGCGGCGGCGCTGGGTCAGAAGGGGAACCAATTGCCGGAGTTGCTCACGGCGTTTTCCGGCGGCTTCTGCCCACGCAAGCCTCTGCGGATCGATTTGCCACGGGCCTGGTTCTGAAAAAGCGTAGTGGTCTGCGTCTGACCCGAACTTGTACGTGCCCACGCGCCCACGGTAACTGGTCGTGCCCGTCGAAACAATGGTTTTGCAAACGCTCAGCGGACACCGTTCCAAGCGCTCAGGAACTCCGCCGTGGCTAACGCTCAGTCGACAAAATGAGCGTAGCTGCCGAGCTCCACGTGCCGCCTGTTCCGTGACAAAGTGCCACTTTCGCGTTGGGCACTTGTCGGGGGCCGCATTCCCCGCGCAGTTGCCGAACCGCCTCGATGATCGCGAACATCCCGTACATGCCGGTGTGCGTGTAGGAAAGTCCGCCCCCGTTCGTGTTCATGGGGAAATCTCCTCCCGGGGCGGTGCGTTGGCCGGAAACAAAGGGGCCACCTTCGCCAGGCTGGCAAAAGCCGAGCGCCTCGAGGGCGAGGATGGGTACGATGGTGAACGCATCGTACAGCTCGCACACGTCGATATCGGCGTGTTTCACGCCAGCCATCTCAAAAGCGCGGGCTCCCGACACGATGGCAGCGTCCCAGCGGTCGAAGTTGGGCATCTGGCTAACCATCTGGTGCGACACCGCTTCCCCGGTGCCGAGAACGTAAACGGGTTTTTTCGCCAGGTCTTTCGCGCGCTCCGCAGAGGTGACGACGATCGCTCCCCCTCCATCGGTCACGAGGCAGCAATCGAGCAAGTTAAACGGCCACGCGATCAGCCGTGAAGAGAGGACGTCGTCGATGGTGATCGGGTCGCGCAGAAACGCCTTCGGGTTCAATGCAGCCCACTTGCGTGTTGCCACGGCAACCTCGGCCATTTGCTCTTTTGTGGTGCCGTATACGTGCATGTGGCGCGTGGCCACCAAGCCATACCCGGTGGTGGGACCGGCGTGCCCGTACAACAGCTCGAACTGTGCGTTGTTCGAATCTTCTCCCCAGCGGGTTGCGGGCATGCCGACGCGGGAGTAGCCACTCTCTCCATGCGTGATCAGCGCTACTTCGAACAGCCCGGCGGCAATCCCTGCCATGGCGTGCTCCACGTGTGCCAGAAAGGAGCAGCCGCCCATTTGCGTGCCGTCTACGTACCGGGGGCGGATCCCGAGGTATTCTGGGACCTCGTTCACCATGTTGCGGCCAGCCGTAAAGACCGCGTCGACGTCCTCTTTTCGTAATCCGGCATCCGCGAGCGCGTTGCGCGCCGCTTCCATGTGCAAGGTCAGAGCCGACTTACCCGGCAAGCGGCCAAGTTCATCGGACTCCGCTGCGCCGACGATGGCGACAGCGCCTCGAAGTTGCTTGCGTCGATCTCGCATCAAGATACGGGCCGAAACTTGGGAATCGCAAAGTGTTCGTCGATGTCCTCGAACACGACTTCTACTGGCATGTCGCAGCGCAGCGCCTTCGGGTCCGGTTCCACGCCAACGATGTTGGTCATCAGCCGCGGTCCCTCTTCCAACTCGACGATGCCAATGATGTACGGACCCGACGCCGGGTAGTTACGCGGAGGGCGGTGGTTGATCACGTACGTGTGCAAACGTCCCCGGCCACTGCACCGAACCCAAGCAACATTACTGGACAGGCAGTACGGACACAGCGGACGCGGGTAAAAATAATGAGCTCCACAATCGTGGCACTGTTGAATACGCAACTCGCGCCGCTTGGCTGCCTCCCAAAACGGGCGCGTTTCTGGTGTCGGTTTCAATGTGAGATGGCGGACCTCTGTTGCCTGCGACGTCATGCGGAGCGGCGTTATAGGAAGGCGCACAGCGAGATTCAACGCGCCGCGGAATTCCTCGATCGAGCCTCCTAAGTCGAGCGCGAAGCGTCGTCTAGAGGTGCCTCGCGAAGTGGGGGACACAGCAGTCCGGGAGGAGCGTTGCAGGAGGGCGTAGAAGTTGGCAAGCCAGTCACGGGCAACGACGTCGTGGAGTACCAGCGCTTGACCGCAAGCCGGTTGCGACAAGGGAACAGGCGGTCGATTGGAAATGACCAAGTACGTTGGTCGCGTTGCTGGAGTGTGCTACTTTGCGAGCCGCGCGAGGCGAACGGTATGCTGGGCTTGGCTTGGGTGGTGTCTCAGGTGTGGCGGCGCGGTACAGTGGTAGCCTTGGCGTTCGTGTGCTTAGCGATCAGCGGTGCAGCGGGCGGAGCGTTTGCAGCGGCGCTGCCCAATCCCCCAGAACTCCGCCCGCAGGTAGAGTTCTGGAAGAAGATCTTCGCTGAGTACAGCCGCAACCAGGTGGTCATTCATGACACGTGGGAGCTCGATCGGATTTATTCGGTGCTGGACTTCTCTGCCGAGGCCGCGGACTTACAGGGGGATCTTCTGCCAGCCTACGTAGAAATCCGCGTGAGCCAAGAGAAGGAACGAATCCGGTCGTTGCTATTGCGCTTGCATCAGAACGACGGGAAACCGCAGCCGTGGAGCGAAGAGGAACGACGAATCGCGGCGCTGTTTCGGAGAGATCCAAATCCGGAGAAGTTTCTCGTTGCGGCCGATCCTGCTCGGATCCGTGCGCAACGGGGGCTGCGGGAAAAGTTCGCTGAGGGGCTGCGGATTTCCGGTCGCTATCTGCCGGCCATGGAGGCGATCTTTCGCGCGGAGGGACTTCCGGAAGACCTCACTCGTTTGCCGTTGGTGGAGTCGTGTTTCGATGTTCGCGCCTATTCGAAGGTCGGCGCAGCGGGGATCTGGCAGTTTATCCCAGAAACGGGACGGCGATTCCTCCGGATCGACGCGGTCGTCGACGAGCGGCGTGATCCAATCGAGTCGAGCAAAGCAGCAGCCGCTTTTTTGAAGGAGAACTATGCAAAACTCGGGACTTGGCCGCTAGCCGTCACCGCGTACAATCACGGGCCCGCCGGGATGTTACGTGCAGTGGAGGCAGTGGGGTCTCGAGACTTGGTCGAAATCATCCGTCGCTACCAGGGCCCGCGTTTCGGCTTTGCCTCGCGGAATTTTTACGCTGAGCTCCTGGCGGCAATCGAAGTAGAGCGCGAGCACGAGAAGTACTTTGGGCGGCTGCGGAGGCTACCACCGTTGAGCGTGGAAGAAGTTGGAGTGCCACGGCCCACGCCGTTTCGCGTGTTGGCGCACAGCGCGGCGATGCCGCCGGAAGACTTGGCGGAATTGAACTTGGCTCTGACGCCAAGCGTGGTCCGGGGAGAGCAGCTAGTGCCAGCAGGTTTTCGCTTGCGCGTGCCGCGCGGTCGCAAGTCTTCCTTCGAGGCGCGTTACGCAGCCTGGGTTGCTGACCAGGAACGTATTCGGCTTGCTCGGGGGAGTGGCGGCACTGCGAAACCCGCGCAGGGGGCCCCACGCTCGGTGGCACGCGCCGATGCTGCTGCGACACGCAAGGAGAAACGCACGCATAAAGTCAAACGCGGTCAAACCGTCGAGACCATTGCTCGGATGTACGGCCTTTCTGCGGAACGTTTGGCACGACGGAACGGCTTGCGCCGTGGTTCGCGGTTGCGTACCGGCCAGGTGCTGGTGATCCCCGAAGGATAGGGGTGCTCGGCGGAGCCTCGGAGGAGTCCACTGGACCGCGCGTGCGCGCGGTCCTGCCGTTACACCTACGATATCTGGCGTGACGATTTTAGGTGGACCGCTACCGGAGCGACGCTGTGTCGCGAAATGGCGTGGACAAACCCTGTGCAGCGACAGGTGGCAACTCGTGGCACCTGGGTTGCTGCCAGCGTCTCTGCTGTGATGCCCCCACGCGTGGAAGGTTGGTTCCGGCGGATTGCGATCGCGAGCCAGCGGACCCCTGAGGAACCGCAGACGCTGCTGACGAAGAAGCGCACCATCCTGCTCCTGCGGACAGTGGTGACCGTTTCGACTGCGTACCTGATTTTGTTTGGGCCGTTAGCTTCCAGCCCGTGGGCACTCGCATACATTGCGGTATTGTTCGCTACCAATTTGGTGTTGGGCTGGGTGCCGGCATCGCGGTTTCACGAGCCGAATTTCTCCGCTGGGTTGTTGCTTGCCGACATGCTGATTGTGCTCGCCGGCTTGTATCTGACCACCGGAAGTTTTTCGCAAGACTTTTTGGTGATCTACTTTTTCACCATCTTTCTCACGGCGGCTACACAGGGTGTGGCTCAAATTGCTTTGGTCGCGGCCGTGGTCAGCGGCTTGTATGGTTATTGGCTTTGGTTGACTTCCGCGGGGCACTTGGGAGCGGGAGAGTGGCTGCGGCTACCGTTCTTTTTCATCGTGGCGGTCTTTTACGCGTATGTAACCGAAGAGACGAAACTCGAGCGCTGGCGACGGGAACAAAGCGAGCGCGAGGCAGAACGATTGCGCGCGCTGCTGGGGTTGTTGGACCCGGAGGTCGCGCGGAGCACCACGCGCGCTTGGGTAGAACTTGCGCGTCGAGCGTTGGAGTGGGCGTTCCCAGCAGTGCGGTGTGCTTGGGAAGAGGCGGAACAGGTGGAGCCTGGAGGGGAAGTCCTGTTTACTGCGGGGCCGCAGGAGCCGGTATTGGTTGCACGTCGCGCTGACGGTGAGCCGCTCGAGGACGTAGAGCGCGAATTTTGTCGAGTAGCACGGGCGCTGGGTGCAGAGTTGGAGGCGCGCCAGGAAGCGCTGCAATCCGACCTGAGCAGGATGCGCCAGGACTTGCTCGGGCTGGTGTCGCACGAACTACGCACTCCGCTGCACGCTATTTTGGGTTATGCGGAAATTTTGGAGACCTACGCCCAATCAGCGCAGAGCCCGGAGGGGCGTGAAATGCTGGCACGCTTGCGCATGAACGCCCAGCATTTGAACGAAATTATCGGCGACCTGCTGCTACTCGCCGAGGTGCGTGCTGGCATGGCCCACGTGCGCTGCCGGCGTTTTAGCGTGCCCGATTTGTTCGAAGAGCTCAACGAGTGGGTTCGGCCGCAGTTGGCGGAAAAACAGGTGAAGTTGATCACCCGAGTGGAGGGCACTCTCCCGCAGGTGGTTACCGACCGAGAGAAGCTTGTTCGGTTGCTCCGGTGCCTTGTCGGCAACGCGGTAAAGCACACCCAGGAAGGCTTCGTGTACCTCGAGGCGGAACTGGTCGACGAGGGAACGGTGGAGTTGCGCGTGCGGGATACCGGACCGGGCATCCCGCCCCAAGAGCGTGACCGCATTTTCGAACCGTTGTGGCAGCGAGAACCGACGCTCAGCCGCCGAAGTGGGGGACTCGGCATTGGGCTCGCCTTGGCTAAGGATCTGACAACTCGGCTCGGAGGCCAGATTACGTGCAGCAGCCAATTGGGTCGCGGAACGACGTTCGCCGTTCGCCTCCCGTTGCGTTTGGAGGAAGAGAGCGAAGCCGAGTGGCGCGAATTGGTGAGCCCGCTCGTGTGGCGCACCGTATCGCGCATCGCCCACTGATGGATCTCCAAGCCCGTCGTGGTTCGGCGGTGTAGAACCGCCGCACATTCGGAGAGTAAGGGCTTCGTCGGGAACCGGTTCGTGCGCCCAGCACCTTGCCCCGCTGGTGTGGGACGTCCCTGACAGCAGGCCGCTGCGCTGAACTCCCTCGGCTGGTGTGTTGATTTGAAGCTGCGAGTGTGTGTAGGCGCATGGAGCCAAAATGCTGCGTGGCAAGCCGGTTCGGGAAGATCTGTTCACGGTGAACGACTCGGGTGGCGTCGCCCTCATCGGCGGGTACTGCCGTGTGTGCAGCCGGCGCGCGTTCCCGTACAGCGAGTTCTGCCCTTACTGCGGAGGCAGGAGCATCGAAAAGGTTACTCTAAGTCAGCGTGGCATCCTGGAGCTCTGCACGGTGGTGCGACGGCCGCCGCCGGGGTACGAAGGACCGGTACCGTACGGTCTTGGAGTGGTGCACTTGCCGGAAGGCATCGCTGTGGTCGCGCCGATCGTCACCCAGGTACGATTGCCTTCGGGAACCCCGGTGGAGTGCACCACTTTGCAAGCGGGAACCGACGAGAGCGGTCAAGCTTTGCTCACCTATGCGTTTGCTCCAGTAGACGCCAACGGCGCACACCAAGGCAGGACAGAAGCCAGATCGGAACACGATGCGTGATGCAGTGTACATAGCGGGTGCTGCCATGCATCCCTTTGGGCGCTTCCCGGAGGAAACCCTCACAGTGCTTGGTGCCCGAGCGCTGTTAGGCGCGCTCGAGGACGCGGAGGTTTCGCTGCGCGAGATTCAAGCGTTATTTTGCGGCACAGCGTACGGTGGAGTCGGGGCAGGGCACAAGGTCCTGAGTGCTTTAGGTGCCACGAGCATTCCGGTGGTCAATGTGGAAGCCGGGTGTGCCAGTGGAGTTGCTGCCATGTGGATCGGTGTGCAAGCGTTGCATACCGGCGCGTGCGAGCGAGTTGCCGTTTTGGGCATGGAAAAGATGCCCAAGGGAATGATTCGCTCGAGTTTCTTCGAAGGTTGGCAGGAAAAGGCCGGGTTGGCAGTCACTCCGGCGTACTTTGCCTTGCGCGCCCAACGCTTGATGCAAGAGGAAAACCTTACCGAAAACCATTTGGCTGCTGTGGTGGTGAAAAACCGTGGTCATGGTACGGGCAACCCCAACGCAATGTTCCGGACGCGGGTGACAGAGCAAGAGGTCCTGAACTCTCCTGTGGTGTGCGAACCTCTTCGCCTGTGGATGTTATGTTCCCCGAACGAAGGAGCGGCATGCGTGGTGTTGCAGCGAAAGCCGCCTGAGCGGCGCCCACGAGTGCGAGTGGAAGGGGTCGCGTTACGCTCGCATATGTTTGGCAATGTTTTGGGAGAGCACACACCGCTTTGCGGTCTGGTGGAAGGTGTCCCCGCTTCCCCCACCGAGTTGGCCGCACGCCAAGCGTACGAGGCCACGGGCGTGGAACCGAGAGAGATCGACGTGGTGGAGTGTCAGGACACGGATGCAGCTCGGGAAATTTTGGCATGGCGTGAACTTGGCTTGTGCGCTCCGGGCGAGTGTGGCGAGGCCATCCGCCAAAGGCGATTCGGGTTGGGCGGACGAACGCCGGTGAACGTCAGCGGAGGGCTTCTCTCCAAGGGCGAACCGCTAGGCGCTTCCGCTGTAGGGCAAATCGTCGAGTTGTGTTGGCAGCTTCAGGGTCGCGCCCGAGGATACCAAGTCGAGGGGTGTCGGCTCGCGCTGGCACATACAGTCGGGCGGGGGGCGAACGCGGCGGTGACGATTCTGGCGCGCGAATCGTAAGCAACTACGCGCTGCAAAATTGTCCGCAGGGGGCCTGAAGATCGGCGTCGATCCTGCGGCCTTCGCTGGGCTGGTTGTTCTCCATGCTTGAGTTGGCCTCGCAAGCCATGGTAAGCCTCAATCGATCGATTGAACCACGCAGGAGGCGAGCCATGCGCATGGAGGAGATGATCCTCATCAGTGTCGACGATCATGTGGTGGAGCCGCCAGGAATGTTCGACCAACATTTGCCGGCGCAGTGGAAGCCCAAGGCTCCGCGCGTAGTGCGGAAGCGCGACGGTAGCGACGTGTGGGTGTTCGGCGGTGAGCAGTTCCCGAACGTGGCGCTCAACGCAGTGGTTGGCCGCCCTCCGGAAGAGTACGGCATGGAGCCCACATCGTTCGATCAACTACGGCCCGGTACGTACAACGTCCACGAGCGCGTGCGGGACATGAACGCGAACGGTGTGCTCGCCTCGCTGTGCTTCCCATCGTTTCCTGGGTTGTTCGGGGAAAAGTTTGCCAAGCATCCCGATCGCGAAGCGGCGCTCGTGATGCTGCAGGCCTACAACGACTGGCATGTCGACGAGTGGTGCGGCTCGTATCCCGGGCGTTTTATCCCGCTCGGCTTGCTGCCGTGTTGGGACCCAGAACTCATGGCCAAGGAGGTCAAACGTTTGGCTCGAAAGGGCTGCCGCGCGGTAAGCTTTACCGAAAGCCCGGAAGCGCACGGTTGGCCGAGCATTCACAGCGACTACTGGAAACCGTTCTGGACGGCTTGCACGGACGAAGGCACGGTCATTTGCATCCACATCGGTTCCGGTGCCGGAATGAAATTCTCAGCGATGGACGCTCCGGTCGATACGATGATTACGTTGCAGCCCATCGCGTCGGTCGATTGTGCCGTCAACTTGCTCTGGTCTCCGGTGCTTCGGAATTACCCTGGAATTCGATTTGCACTGTCCGAAAGCGGCATCGGGTGGATGCCGTATTTTTTGGAACGGGTGGACTACGTGCACGAACGGCACCATGTGTGGACGCACCAGGATTTCGGCGGCCGCAAGCCAAGCGAGATTTGGCGGGAGCACGTGATTTCTTGCTTCATCCACGATGCCGCGGGAATTCGCAACCGCGACCTCATTGGTCTGCACACCATCACGTGGGAGTGCGATTACCCGCATTCGGACAGTACCTGGCCGCAGTCGCCCGAGCGGCTGTGGGAGTGCTTCAACGGTGTGCCCGAAGAGGACATTCACGCGATTACCCACCGAAACGCCATGAGGTTTTTCAACTTCGACCCGTTTCGGTTCCGTGCCGCAGAACGTTGCACGGTCGGAGCGCTGAGGGCCGAGGCCCGCGATGTCGATTTGACCGTGCGCCCGCGGGGGGGCAAGCCACCGACCACGGAAAAGCGCCCGGTTACCACTCAGGACGTTTTGCAACAACTCGCGACGGTGTACTCGTCCGTGCCCGACGATACCGCCACTGCCTAAGGTGCCACGCGAGTTGGAAGGGCAGGGGCCGAAAGCGTGGAACCGGTCTCTTCCACGGGCCGCTTGTCACCGGTTTCCATCGCGCCGACTCGATAACGACCGGGGGACGAACATTTTTGCCCGGCACGCACGTGTCGGGGCCAACCCCAAGGTTTCCTCCAGTGATTGGGAAAACTGAAGACAATCATTGCGCAATGGTCCGGTGGATCGAGTTCACCGCGGAGCGCTCGGTAAGGGAGCGCGCCGCGAAGTTGGTTCTCGTTACCACTGGACGCACTCGGCGCAGTGCCGCACAGCGTTTTGCTTCGGGGTAGCATCGCCAAGCGTCGGGGCGCTGCGTGGCGCTCCCTGCTGGTGGTCAGACGTCCAGGTCCTGCACTTGCCGCGCCCGCTCCATGATGAAGCGGAAGCGTGGTTCTACGTCGCGCCCCAAAAGGGTTTGAATGGTGCGGTCGGTTTTCTCTTCGTCGACGATTTCCACGCGCAACAGCACGCGCTTGCGGGGATCGAGCGTCGTTTCCTTCAAGGTGGTGGGGTTCATTTCACCAAGCCCTTTGAAGCGCTGGACGACAGCTGGCTTCCCGTTTGCCCGGGCGAGAATGGCGTCTTTTTCTTGGTCGCTATAGGCCCAGTGAACTTCTTTGCCGAGCTCGATTTTATAAAGCGGTGGCTGAGCGATGTACGCATGCCCTTGACGGATGAGCTCTGGAATTTGCCGGTACAAGAAGGTCAACAGCAGGGTACAGATGTGGTGGCCGTCGGAATCCGCATCCATGAGCAAGCACACCTTGTGATAACGAAGCTTGGAGAGATCGAAGTCCTTCCCGGCACCGCAACCCAACGCGGAGATGATGTCGTTCAGCTCCTTGTTCGAAAACACTTTGCTTGCCGAGGCTTGCTCTGCGTTGAGCACCTTGCCGCGTAGCGGCAAAATGGCTTGAAACTCGCGGTCACGCGCTTGCTTTGCGGAACCACCAGCGGAGTCTCCTTCGACGATGAACAACTCACTCACTGTCGGGTCGGTCGAGCTGCAATCCGCAAGTTTCCCGGGTAGGTTCAAGCGATGCGAAACGGAGGTTTTCCGCTGCACCTGCTCGGCTGCAGCTCGTGAAGCGAGACGTGCTTTCGCCGCCAGAAGCACACGTTGTGCAATGGCGCGGGCTTGGGTGGGGTTTTGTAACAGGTAGTTTTCCAGCGAGGTTCGAACGAAGTTGTCGATCGGCGCGGTGACCTCAGGATTGTTCAGCCGGTCCTTGGTTTGCCCCTGGAACTGGGGCTGCGGCAAGTACACGCTGAGAAGCGCAATCAGGCCCTCGCGCGTGTCCTCCGCGGCAACGCTGATTCCCTTGGGCAGCAGGTTTTGGACGCTCAGATAGTTGCGCACGGCCTTCGCCAAGCCTGCCTTGAAGCCGTTCTCGTGCGTACCGCCGGACGGAGTGGGAATTCCGTTCACATAAGATTGCACGCGTTCGCTCGTGGCCGTGGTCCATCCCAGCGCGCACTCGATGATCAAGCCGTCGCGTCGCTCCAAGTACAACGGCTCGCCAACAGTCTGGCCACCAGCCTGCTGCAGGAGTTTTTCCAGATACTCGGCGATTCCACGGTCGTGCCGGAAGATTTCGCGCGTGCCAGCCGCGCGGTGATCGAAGACCAGGGTCAGGCCGCGGTGGAGAAACGACCGTGCCTCTAAGCGCTCGCGAATCCAGTTTGGATCGAACCGGGGCTCGGGAAAAATCTCGGGGTCCGGAGTAAACGTGATCGTTGTGCCCGTGCCACGAGCGGGACGAAGCCGCACGAGTTTGGATTTCGCTTTCCCCTTGGCGAATGTTTGTTCCCACTCGAAGCCATCGCGCCGCACACGCGCGACCAGTGAGGAGGACAGCGCGGTGACCACCGAGGCTCCGACTCCGTGCAAGCCGCCGGAGTGATAATAGTTCTGATTCTCGAACTTCCCCCCAGCGTGCAGCGTTGTCAGAATCAGTTCCAGCGCCGGGCGTTTGTACTTCGGATGCTCATCCACGGGAATCCCGCGACCGTTGTCCGTCACGGTTACGGTCGTCCCATCTTCGTGCAGCGTGACCTCGATCCGGTCGCAGTGTCCGTTGATGGCTTCGTCCACGGCGTTGTCGAGAATTTCCCACAGGAGGTGGTGGAGACCGGCACGGTCGACGCCACCGATGTACATCCCGGGACGTTTGCGGACCGGCTCGAGACCTTCCAGGACGGTAATATCCTTCGCGGTGTACTTGCGGCTCATGATTTCGTTCCACCGTTCTGCTCTTGCTTGGTCGCTGGCAAAGTCTCTTGCTGTAATGGTTCGGAGTGCGATGGCAGCTCCGCCGTACGGGCGATAAGAGTTGCGGGCTTGAAGCGCTTGAGCGTGGGGCGGCCTTTTTGGCCCCGGCGGCCCAGGTCGGCGACTTGCAAGCGACGCACTTCGCCGGATTCCGCGATCGCAATGGGAGGCGCATCGGGTGGATGGCAGACGGCCCCGACGACCCGATCACCGGGCGCCACCCGGATAGCCCACACGCCCCTCCCAGCTCCGGTCAGTTCGGGCAACTCGTGCGTTGGGAAACTCGACACGTACCCGCCGGCAGTGGCAATGGTAACGACTTCACCATTGCAAGGAGTTACCACGGCAATTTCGTCGCCCTCTTTGGGGCGGGCATAACGGCGGCCGCTTTTGGTGGTTTCGTCTAATTCTGGTCGAATGCGGGCCCCCAAGCCCTGGGTGCTGACCATAAGCCACAGGGGCCATTGCCGTTGCTCACCCTCGGCAGCCGGAGGCACCAATGCGGCGGCTACGACACGCTCGCCGTCGCGGAAGTTGAGCAGAGTTTGAACCGGTTCACCGTACCCGGTCGTGGCCGGAACCTGCATCGCCTTGATCACGTAGAGCACGCCACGGTTGGAAAACAGCGCGACCAAGTCGCGGGTGTTGCCGCGCAAGACCCAATGAACGCGATCTCCCTCGCGCACGCGGGTAGAGTTCGGGTCTTTCAGCTCGCCGACCCGCTTGATCCAACCGTCGCGCGTAAGCACGACGACCATGTCTTCGTGCACCACGTAGGCGTTCTCGTCGTACACCAGATCGGCGCCGCTCCGGAGTTGTGTGCGCCGGGGGTCGCCGTAGCGCTGGGCAACCTCCTGAAGTTCCTCTTGCACGATTTTCCAGCGTGCTTTTGGCTGCGCCAGGAGACGTTCGATTTGGCGGGCGCGTTCAGCCTTTTCCCGTTGCTCCTCGCGGATGCGCTCGATTTCCAGTTGAGCAAGTTGATAGAGGCGCGTTTCCAGGATTGCGTTCGCTTGCTCTTCGTCGAGTGCGAAGGCGCGCATGAGGCCCTCACGCGCGTTTTCACGCGAGCGCGCATTGCGGATGATGCGCAGTGCACGGTCGATGTTGCCAAACAGCGCCAGGAATCCAGCGAGGATGTGCAGGCGCGCTTGTAGTTGGCGCAGTTCGTGTTGCAAACGTCGAGTGACGACCTCGAAGCGAAAATCTAGGAAGTAGCGGCACAAGTCTTTAAGACTCAGTCGCTGAGGCTGGCCGATGCCTGGAGTCGCGGTCGGTACGAGAGCCGTGAAGTTTGCGTGGTATGTGATTTGTAGGCTCGTGTGTTTGAACAGGTACGCCATGACCGCCTCGGGGGTGGCGTCGCCTTTGAGTTCCACGACAATACGGACCTGGTCCGTCGACTCGTCCCGCACGTCTGTGGCGAGTGGCAACCTGCGGGTCGCGATGTGTTCGGCAATTTCTTCTACGATTTTCGCCTTGTTGGTCGTGTAGGGGATCGAGGTGATGACCACACGCCGGCGGCGCCCGGAGGTTTCCGTGGTAAACTGGCCGCGCACGCGGATGGGGCCTTGCCCCGTTTCGTAGATCTGTCGAAGCTCCGAGCGCGAGTTCAAGATTTCGCCGCCGGTAGGAAAATCGGGTCCCTTGATCAAACGGCAGAGGTCCTTGGTGTCGAGTTCGGGGTCCTGGATGAGTGCGACAAGGGCATCGACGACTTCGCGCAAGTTGTGTGGGGGGATGTTGGTGGCCATCCCGACCGCAATTCCGGTACTCCCGTTCATGAGGAGCTGCGGTACCGCGGCTGGCAGCACGACGGGCTCGCGCAAGGTGGCGTCGTAGTTGTCGCGGAACTCGACCGTTTCCTCGCGCACGTCGCGCAGAAGTTCCTCGGCAATGGGCGTGAGCTTGGCTTCGGTGTAGCGCATCGCCGCTGGGCTATCGCCATCGAGGGAGCCAAAGTTGCCTTCCCCGTGTACGAGCGGGTACCGCATGGCAAATGGCTGCGCCATGCGCACCATCGCCTCGTACGCGGCAAGGTCGCCGTGAGGATGGTACTTCCCCAGCACTTCACCAACCACTGCGGCCGACTTCCGAGGCCGAGCTCCCGCTGTCAGGCGGAGGTTTTGGAACATCGCATATAGGATGCGGCGTTGGACCGGCTTCAGCCCGTCTCGCACGTCCGGCAAAGCGCGCGAAGTGACCACGCTGAGCGCGTAAGCCAGATAGCGCTCTTCCACAGCGCGACTGAGATCGATCACAGGACTCGTATTGTCAGGCTCTACCCGCTTCACAGCGCCTCCTGTAGGCCAGGACCCTGCTCACTAGCCGACCGCATCATCTCCGCCACAAGCGAGTACCGCGATGCACTATAAGGAAACGATGCCCTGAGAAAAAGGGCCCGTTCGTTCGCATGGTAGGCTGGCCCGCCTTGTACAAAGGGCACGGGCCGCGCTGGTCGGTCAACTCTTTTGTTCGCCTTGGAGTCGGCAGAGGGTTTCCAAGGCGCGGTCAATGTGTACGTCGATGCCGAACTCGCTGTGGATGACTTCCTGGATCGTCCCGTCCTTGTCGATTACGAAGGTAACCCGCTTGGTCGGTAGCCAGCCTCCGAGACGCGCAACCCCGTATTTCTTCGCGATGTGCCCGTCGGCATCGCTGACCAATGGAAATGTGAGGCGGTACTTCTTGGCGAACTCTTCGTGTCGCTCCACAGGGTCGAGGCTGACTCCGATGATTTCCCCATCGAGTCGGGCGACCTCCGCTCGATGGTCTCGAAACGAACACGCTTCCTTGGTGCAGCCCGGAGTAAAATCTCGCGGGAAGAAGTACAACACAACGTGCCTGCGGCCGCGGTAGTCGCGCAGGCGCAGATACTTACCTCCGACGCTCGGAGCTTCGAAGTCTGGGGCGGTATCGCCAACTTTCAGCATCGGCCACCGGCTATGACACAAGGCCGGTGCCAAATCCAGACCGTCACCTTTCTTGTTGACACCAGCGTGGACTCCGCGACAATGGTCACGAAATGAGGGTTTTGCGCGCCATCGTGTTTGGCGGGTGTCTAGCCGGTGTGGCTGCCGTGGTCACGGCGGAGGTGGTGCAAGTGACGGACACCCCGGCTGGCCGGTCGGTGGGCGCAGCTTCGGTCGATGCCTCGGGGCGATGGATCGTGTTTTCGTCGACCGCGAACGTGGCCGGTTTGAATCCCACGCCGATCGGCAATGTGTTTGTGTACGACGTCCAAGAAGGCACGTTCACCCGCATAACGACGCAAGGTGGCAACGACCCGGTGATTTCCGGTGATGGGAGGTACGTGGCGTTTTCTTCCGACGCGGACTACAGCGGCCGGAACGAAGACGGGAGCGAGGAGATTTTTCGTTACGACCGGCTGCGGAAGCGATTTTATCAGGTCACGCGCGACCGGCTGGGGGACGGCTCCAGCGTGTTGCCTGCCATCGACTTCAAGGGCAAGCGCATTGCCTTTGAAACAACCAGTAACTTGCGTGGCCGAAACGTAGACCTCAGCAACGAGGTCTACCTGTTTAACCGCTCAGGCAACATGCCGCTGAGCCGAGACCCGGAAGGCGAGGGCGAGAGCTACACGCCTGCGGTCGCCGGCGATGGGTCGCTGGTAGCGTTCGTGAGCACCAGTAATTTGACCGGACGGAACGAGGATTTCAGCCAGGAGCTGATGATCTACGACGTGAAAGAGCGCGCGCTCTTTCAGGCAACCAACGATCCGGAAGGATTTGGAGAAAGCAGTGCACCCGCTGTGAGCGGGAACGGGAAGTTTGTCGTATTTGTTTCGTCGAGCAATCTTGGCGGCGGGCTCAACCCCGACAACGTATCTGCTGTGTGGATTCGCCGGAAAAGCGGCTACTCGATGCTCGTCACTGCCAATTCTTCCGGGCCGTTCGATGCGGAACAGCCGACCATCGATTGGGATGGGGAGTGGATTGGGTTCGTTGCGCGAGAAGATTTGGTCGGGAGAAATCCTGACCGTTCGTCGGAGATTTTTCTTTATAACCGACAGCGGAAGACGTTCACTCAAGTAACCTCCAACCCGCCCGGTTGCAGGATCTTGGGGCCGAAGTTGACTGCGACCGGAGGCCGCGTGGTGTTCCGGTCGAATTGTGATCCCCTGGGAACCAACCCCGATCGCGGCGACGAAGTGTTTTGGGCAACGAACCCGGCAAAGCACTTGGTAGTGGAGGCTGAAGGAAGCGTCGAGCTGGTCATGACCGACCCTGCAGGACGACTGATCAACCGCCTGAGCAGCACGATTCCGTTGGCTCGCTACGAGACGGGAGATTTCAATGCCAACGGCACGAGCGATGTTCGCGTTACGATTCCTGAGGCCGTCGACGGGCGATATAGAATCCAGATCTTGGCAGGAACCGGAGCCGATCCGAGTAGCCCCGTGTTCGTGCAGGCGACGCTCTCGGGCGTGACGTTGCGGCTCGCGGAGGGAACCGTGGCGTCGTTGGCCGGTAGCTATGCGAGCGTGATCAACCAGAGCTTTACCCGCCGCAGCTCTGTGTTGAATCCTGTGGCTGGCACGGGGAGCAAGGCCACACTGAGTGCACGCATGCCATATCCTCTTGCCGCGGAAGGTCCCATCGAGATTCGGTGGTCGGACGGTCGCAACGAACAAGTGTTTCCGTGTGGGCAACTGGAAACCCTAGATAGCCGCGGGCGGTTTATTGGCACGGTGGACGGTTTTTCTGTTGCCTTACGGCTGATCTCGCGTGTGGATGGCAGCTCATCCTTGCGCTTCTCGGCAAAAGGCGGCGACCTCTCCGAGTTTGCCGGAACCGAGAACCTCGGCATGACCGTGGCCGTGCTCTTGGGTGCTGACGCGCATTTTTACAACTGGCGCTTTGTGCGAAGTGCGGAAACCGGGAAACTGACACTGCGCTAAGTGCGGCGCCGTTCGAAAACGGGGAACGCTGGTTCTAGACACGGCAAACGGGGTACGGGCGTTTGGCTCGGTGTAGGAACCGCACGGGCTCGTCGTTCTAGATGCGTGTGGTGAACTTGTGCAGGAACGGGGGCTGTACGTTTTCCCAGGTTTCTACTGGTTACCTCGGTGCCGTGGGAGCGTATTGCCCCATCCAGGAAAGTGTGAAACGAGGCTCGCCATGACGGAAATTACCCACAAGCTTATCGAGGCAAACGGTATCCGCATACACGTTGCCGAAGCAGGAGAAGGGTTTCCTGTTCTTCTATGCCACGGCTTCCCCGAAATTTGGTACTCCTGGCGGCACCAAATGCGCGCACTTGCTGCGGCTGGATACCGCGCGTTGGCACCGGACCAGCGGGGGTACGGCGAGACGTCGGCGCCGGACGCGATCGAAAAGTACTCGATTCACCACCTGGTAGGCGATCTCACAAGCTTGCTCGACGCCTTGGGACTCGAGCGAGCGGTGGTTGTTGGACACGACTGGGGCGGGATCGTGGCGTGGCAAATGGCGTTGCTTGCTCCTCACCGCGTTGCCGCAGTGGTCGGCGTCAACACCCCGTTTTTCCCTCGGCCACCAGCTCCGCCCTTGGTCATTATGAGGCACATGGCCCAGGGCCGTTTCCACTACATGATTTACTTTCAAGAGCCGGGCGTCGCCGACGCGGAGCTCGGACGAGACGTGCGCCGGAGCTTGCGCGCGTTTTACCAAGTCACGCGACGGGAGAGCGCAGAGCGGGCGCGAGAGAACCCGCCAGGCGTTTTTGGTCCGAACGAGGGCGGCCTTTTGGATCGCCTCGGTGACGCGCCTCTGCCACCGTACATGACTCCGGAAGATTTCGAAGTGTTTGCGCGCGCATTCGAGAAAACGGGATTTACGGGCGGCCTCAACTGGTACCGGAACATGGATCGCAACTGGGAGACAACGGCGTACCTGAACGGGGCGAAGGTCCAGCACCCTGCTTTGATGATTACGGCCGAGTGGGATCCGGTGCTCCGTCCGGAGATGGCAGAAGGAATGGAGCAATGGGTTCCGAACCTCCGGCGTACCGTCCTGATCCGGGAGTGCGGGCACTGGACGCAACAAGAAAAGCCTACGGAGGTGAACGCCGCGTTGCTGGAGTTCTTGCGGGAACTCGAGTTGCCGCGGGCGCGTTAGCGGAGCCCTCGGGGTAGTCAATACGCCACGCGTGCTTCGAGCCGGCCGTCTTCGCCGCGAACGACGATCAGTCGCGACATGCAAGGCATGCAGTAAACGCGGTCACCGGGTCGAAGTTCACGCGTCGACCGAATGACCACCTTGCACACCGGACAAATCACCTCGTTCGGGGCAAGCTGGTCCCCCGGGCCGCGCCAACGCCGATAGAACTTGCGGAACCGAGGCGGTACTTCGTCGAACCCGGTATCTTCCAGCTCGAAGCGTTGCCGCGGCCGACTTTCGGCTTCTGTTGTAACGGTTTCTTGCTCCAGCGGATCTGTCATGCCCCTAACCCCAAGCGGGCGGCCGCCTCTAGGTACGCACGACCGAGTTTTTCGCGCTCTCCGGCGTCCGCTCCAAGTTCGAGCAAAGTTTCCTCCAGGGTGTCGAGAACCAAGTGGTCCAATTCGCGCTTTACTTGCCCGAGGCGAGCGCGGATGTGAGGGGCTGTTTGCAAGCGGCGGCCGAGCTCGTTTTCGCCGAAGCCGATGTGTCGGCGCTCGTCTTTCACCACCCCTAAAAGCAGGTCGCGAGTGAGCGGGTCAGCTTCGCGCGCGTGGCTTTGAAACACGGTGAACTCCAACGATTCCAGGATGACGTTTTGCGCGAAGATTGCTGCCTCCCAATCTTTGCCCGAAACGAGCTCTAACAACCTACGCTTGAAGAGCAGCAGACTGCGGCTTGCTCGGCGCTCCACCTCGCCCTCGGGGTCGGCAACGCCAAGCAAGCGTAAGCGGTGTAAGAACACTTCCAGATGGCGACCCTCGTCGACCACTTGGGTGGACAGGAAAATCTTGGCTTGGCGATTGGGAGCGATTCCGATGAGGCCGCTTGCGCCCTCCAGGGCCGCAGTTTCGCCGACGCAGTAGTTGCAGAGCACGGTAATCAGTCGATCGCGGTCGAGGTCGGGAAGCTCCGGTGCCTGAATCTTCGGGTCTGCGCCGTACACCTTGTCTCCGAGGTAGCCCTGTACCGCATGGAACCAGAATTCGAACGAATGGACTTGCTCGTAGAACTCTTCCGGTGGGAGGTCGTGCACCTCGAAGGGTTCAGGCGGCGTCGTGCCACGATCAGGAGACACCGGAGTGTGAGTCTTCATGGTGCCGCTCACGGCCGTGCGGGCGTTTGATATTCGATCCCGATGCGCCCGAGGCGGATTTTGAACTCCTTCAGCACGGTGTCGGCGAGAAGCTGCTCCATTTCCTCGGGGTCCATGGCCACCAGATTTGCTCCCTGCCACTGAGCTTGCACTCCAGCGCGCCCCAGCTCGTTCTCGATTCGCTTGAACTCGGCTCGTGCCGGGTTGTTGCGGAAGGCGTCGGCAAATGTGGCCAGCATCCAATACGACATTTCCTTTTGCATGCGTTCGATGTCTGGCTTTCGCTCGGGATACTGCTTGATGAGCGAGCCAATGCGGTTTTCTCCGAACCCGACATGGCGCCGTTCGTCGGCAATGGTTCCCGACAGGGTGTGGGCAAATTTCGGATTCGTGCTTTCGGAAAGCGCGTGCATCATCTCGAAGACGCTGAACGCCATCCCTTCGAGGACGATGTTTTGTCCCACCACGCCTGCGACAAAGTCCTTCTTATCGACCTTCTCGAGCAGGACCTCGGCAAACTTCACCAGATTCGGATTCGCGTAATGCTGAATCGTGCTTTCCACGTCTTTCTTGGGCACTCCCAGATCGAGCAGACGCTGAGTGAAAATTTCCACGTGACGCGCCTCATCCAGCGTCTGGGTTGCGAGGAAACGCTTACTGGCCTCGTCCGGAGCTGCATTGATCAACCCCGACGACGCTGCCAGCGCGCAACGCTCCCCGACAACAAGCTGCACCGTGGTGCGAATTGCCTCTTCCCGCAGGATTTCGTTCTCCAGCAACACCGCCGGCTCCTGTTCACCAGGACGATGCCCGTACTCCGTGCCCATGAGGTACCCTTGCGGACAGGACTCCAACCAGTTTTGGATCGAGTACGCCGCGAGAAAATCCGCCATGTCTGAACCCTCCTTTCGAACCACAAGTTGGCTACGCCGAAACCTCTGGCCGCGGTCGCAATCAAAAGACGTGCCGCGTGGGGAGCGACCGACCGGTCGGGCGGGGCTTGCGCTGGTCGGTCACTGCTCTCCGATCCGTAGGAACGGCGGGCGAGGCGATTTCCATCGTTTGCAAATTTTCCCGTGGCTGGTGGTTTCCTCGCGGCTCATGACTCTGACGGTTGCCACGAAACTCCGTTGCCCGATTCTCTGCCCCGGCGAACGGAAAGGGCTTGCTGCGTACGTGCCCCGGGAGCCGGTGCGATACGCTTGGGCCCGCGAACCAATTCGCGGGGAGCCTGCCCGGTCGCCAAAAGTTGACAGCGAGACGTGTCTTACCGGGTCGCGTGTGTCGATCGAAGCGCGGGCCCGCCGATGATTTGCTGATGTACGTCGTAGCAACGCAGGAGGCCACGACCTTCGCGACCTTTTTACTGGTGCCTCTCGCGATGCCTCGTGTGGGGTGCTTCTCCGACTAACTGGAGTGCACAGCCTCACCGTCGAGCCGGAGGCACGGACTTGTGTGGATCGCCCTACCGGAAGTCATGAAGTTGTACGTGATCCTCGTTGTTCCGGCAGTCTCCCCAAGGCGACTGGGTTGAGCGCCAGGCTGGGAAGTACCCCGGCGATCCTGCCCCGGCTTGAAGGGGCGACGGTTCAGGATCGGAGCAGTTCGACAAAGTTTCTGCCTACCGACCGGAATCCGGAAGAATGACGGTGAACTCGGATCCCTCTCCTACAGTACTGTTCACCGTGATTTCACCGCCGAGCATCTCGACGAGGCGACGGACGATAAAGAGGCCGAGCCCCACGCCAGACTGCGAGCCGTGCGACACGGACGCTTGCTTGTACGGTTCGAAGATGTGCGGGAGAGCTTCCTGAGGGATGCCGATGCCTGTGTCGCGAACTTTGCAGACAAGGTGGTTTCCACGCGAGAACATCTGCACACGCACTTCCCCGCGCTCAGTAAATTTGATGGCATTCCCGACCAGGTTTTTGAGGATTACATGAAGTTTGTCGGGGTCGGTGTTCCAGATCAGACCCTCGTCTGCAATGTCGAAGGTTAGGTCGAGCCCTTTGGCTTCTCGTTGGTCGCGCAGTTCCTGTGCGACGGTGCGCGCCAGGTGAGCGACCGGCGTGGCCACCACTTTTACGGCAAGCGTGCCGGCCTCGATGCGATTGAGGTCCAGCGTATTTGCAATGAGATCGAAAAGTTCTCGGGCGCGCAGCCGTACTCGGCGCAACGTGTGGTCTTGCTCTTCGTTGAGGGGACCGAAGGTTCCGTCGAGAAGCAAGTCGGAGTAACCCAAGATCACGTTAAGCGGGGTGCGCAGTTCGTGCGACATCGCGGCTACGAATTCCGACTTGGTTCGGTTCGCCTCCTCCAGTGCGCGAAGCGCGAGGACATGGTCGAGGGCGAGCGTCGTGAGTTGTGCGATTCCGTCCAGCAAGCGGAGTTGGGCTGGCTTGAAATGCCGCCTATTGCGATAACCGCTGCAGTGAAATCCAATTACGGCTCCGGCTTTGCGGAGCGCGGCCAGGTAACGGGGCGCGGCATGCTCGCGCGGCAAAGGTGGGAGCGGGACCGGGAGAGACGGCACGTCCCAGGGCAGAAGTAAATGACCCTGCGCGCTCAGTCGCTCGCGCCATTCCACGGACAGGGGAGGATTCAGCCACAGGGCTTCCATGACGTGGCGTTCGTCCCGAGTTTCACCGTAGCCACCGGCGAGCGTAAAGCGGCTTGTCTCTTCGTCCCACAGCCAAATGTGACTGAAATCGCAGCCGGCCTCTTCGCAAGTCAGGCGGCAGAACGCATCGAGAGGCTGGGAGTCGCCTATGACCGACAGCGCTTCGCGCCCAAACCGTGCCAGCGACTCGGCAAGTCGCGCTTGTTCCCGCTCAGCTTGCAACGCTTCGTCGGCCTCCACGGCAATGGCGATTTGTCTACCCACAGCGCTGAGGATTTCGACCTCGGAAAAGCCGAACGGCTGTCCCGAGTGGCTACGAGCGGCGCAAAGCACGCCAAAGTGGCGGCGCTGTGCTTGCAGGGGTACGGCCACGTAAGCAGAGATCCCCAACTGTTCACACAGCTCTTGGGGTAGATAAGGCTGCTGCGTGATGTCGTTGGCTACGAGCACTTCTCCCCGAGCCACACGGCCGCCAAAAGGCTGCCCCGGGGGAAAGGCCATGCTTTGCAGCTGGGCGATGGCGGCGGGTGCGAGCCCAAACTGCGCCTGCAGTGTGTAGGCCTGGCGCTCTTCTTCGAATACGAAGGTGGCGAGCTTTTCGCACGGGAGCAAACGCGCGATGAGTTCGAGTACATCCGCGATCACCGCGGAAGGATTGCGAGCGGTGGTAATTAAGCGCACCGCGTCGAGAAGCAGTCGCGTCGCCGGCGGGAACCTTGAATCCGGTGGCGTCGTGTCCAGCACAACGCTCATGAACCGGGAGCCAACTGCTGTTGCGCTCACAAGGGCCTTGATCTGTACAGTTTCCCAACGGTTCGCCGAGTTCCGGACCTGTATTTGCGCAGCGTTGCCCGTCCGTAGACACTCTCGCACGGTCTGGCGGTCGCCCGTGTGCACAAAGCGAAGAGCTTGCTTACCAAGCAGGGCCTCCGGCAAATGACCGAGGAAAGATTCGTGGTCGGCGTACGCGGCTCGGATCCGGCCTGAACGGCTGACAAGCAAGACTAAGCTCCACGATGTGGCGGTGGGCTCAGTACCATTCATGTCGTGGCGACCGGTTTTAGGAAGGCGGATTGTGAGTTCAAGCGAATCATTGGTGCCAAGGCGGCACGCATGATGGCATGTTCACTTTTGCCGAGCAAACAAAAAGTGTCGTTGACTGCCATTCGGATCCCCTGCAAACGGAGATCTTGAGCATGGAGGTTTGGGTCGGAGCGGCTCTTGCAGTGGGCACCGGGATGTGTGCAGCCGTTTTGTTGGTGTTTGGCTTGCCCGGGACCTGGCTTCTTTGGCTGGTCGCAACCGTGTTCGCTTGGTGGACCGACTTTCGTTGGGTTGGCGTCGAGACGGTGGGAGCGTTGTTAGTGCTCGCGACTCTTGGCGAAGTTCTGGAGTTTTGGCTTGGAGCTTCAGCAGCGCGCCGTGTGCGCCCATCGTGGAAAGTAACTGCCGGCGCGTTACTGGGTGGGTTTGTGGGTGCCTTGGCTGGCGCGCCAGTGTTGTTCGGGTTGGGTGCGTTAGTTGGGAGTTTGCTCGGGACGTTCCTAGGGGCCGCGGCAGCCGCTGGCCTCGAGGGGGCTCATCTGCGTGAAGTGCTCTTGATCGGCAGGGAGGCCATGCGAGGCCGATGGCGTGGGTTTCTGGGCAAGCTGGCGGTGGTCTTTGCGATGTCGGCTTTGTTTTTGTTCGCGACGGTGTTTTAAGGCAGCGAGGTTCGCTGGAGGGAGGAATGCGAGCGGTCGTTTGGCGAGGTCCCGAGAATGTCCAAGTCGAGACTGTTCCTGATCCGGAAGTATTAGAGCCGCATACCGCTCTGGTGCGCGTGGCGGCCGCTTCGATTTGTGGCTCGGACCTGCACTTGTATCACGCCACGGTACCAGTGCTGCCGGGTACGATCTTGGGCCACGAAGCGGTGGGAACGGTCGTGAGCGTCGGTAGCCAGGTGGAACGTGTACGGCCGGGGGATCGCGTGCTCGTGCCAGCTGTTGTGGGTTGCGGGGACTGTCCCTCTTGCCGGCACGGCTACCCGGTTGGATGCGAGAGGTTGCCCGTGAAGGTGCTCGGTGTGTCTCCGTTACTTGCTGGCGTTCAAGCCGAGTATGTCGCGGTGCCCTACGCGGACTACAACCTGTGGACCCTTCCCCCCGAGGTGGAGGACCACGACGCGCTTATGCTTGCGGACATTTTTCCCACGGGCTTCTTTGCGGCGGAGAACGCGGGCGTGCAGCCAGGCCAGGTGGTGGTCGTGCTTGGTTGCGGGCCCGTGGGATTATGCGCGATCCAATGCGTTCAATTGTTTTCTCCGGCGGGAGTTGTGGCGGTGGATCCAGTTGCCGAGCGATTGGAGGTCGCTGCGAGCTTTGGCGCCACAGTGTTATCCGTGGCCGACGACGTTGCCGGGCACGTACGCCGACTCACGCGCGGGCAGGGTGCCGACGCAGTGATCGAGGCCGTAGGCAGCGAAGAGACCTTGCGACTGGCGTTCGACCTGGTTCGGACAGGGGGCAGGGTCTCGATGGTGGGCGTGCTAGTTCGAGAGGATGTGCCTTTTCCTCTCGCAACCGCTTTCCTCAAGGATGTCACGTTGCGTGTTGGTCTGGTGAACGTGCCCCGCTACTTGCCGCAGCTCTTCGCTCTGTTGCGCCGCGGCAAATTAAATCCCAAACGCCTCCTGACACACACGTTCCCACTCTCCGAGGCCCCTGCGGCGTACAAAACGTTCGACCGTAAAGCCGATGGATGCCTCAAGGTGTGCCTGGAACGTTGAGGATTCTCTGGCGCCCCGAGGGTTACCAGCGATAACGCACGACGACGCCAAAGTCGCCCGGCGCAAAGAGTTCCATTTGGAAACCCCTCCGCTGCGGGCGTGGAACGTTCGAGTTTTCGTCCAGATGGCTTTGGAGCAACATTTCCCGCGCGAGCAGCCCAAGTGGTTTCTGAACGAACGTCTCTACGGGAAGACCGCGTGGATCGTCGCCCACGGTGCGCATTTCCCGGTTGGATACCGACACTTGCGCACACACCGGATACGCGAGCCACGCCGTCAGCATCATCGACCCAGCAAGCAAAGCTTTCGTACGATAACGTCGAGAATTTGAGCTTTTCGCGCGACCGCACCGCAACCGCATAACGTTGGCCCAGTCAGTATTTTTTTGCCCCTGTTCGCTCTGGAACGCAAGGGGATTTTCATGCTGCGCCGCCAATGGTTGCGACTCGAGACGCCGCCCGCGCGACAACCATCCTGTGCGTTCCAAGTTGCGACGCCGGGTGCCGATCGAACAACGCGATGCCCGGCCAACACGGGTGAGATACCGCTTGTGCTCTACGCTCGTTCCGGCCAAGCTTTGACCAGCGTGACGCCACAGGGCGCTTCATCCCGGGGGGATCTCGCGGGCGAGGTCGAGAATGCCCAACCAGATCTCCGGTGGTACGGGCAAAACGGACAACCGCGGTAGACGCACGAGTTCCCAGCGTGCCCACCGAGGATTCTGTTTGATCGCGGCTAAGGTGACCGGGCGTGGAAGCAGTTCGACCGGTTCCACGTCGACGACCACAAGGCGAGGATTCCTTGCCTGGGGATCCGGATACGCTTCGCGCACGCAGCGGGCGATACCGACTACCGCCTTCTCGGCTCCGGTGTGGTAGATGAAGATCGAGTCGTCCGCCCGAACTTGTCGTAGGAAGCTAAGTGCTTGCGGGTTTGTGACCCCGTCCCATACCGTGGATCGGTCGCGGAGCAAATCGGAAAACGAGTATGTGCTCGGTTCCGTTTTGAACAACCAGTGGGCCATTGCCGTTTCAGTTGTCTGCAGTCGGCACTCCGTACCGCTCCTCTAGGTAGGCGACGATCTCGTCCGATTCGTACATGGCGGTGCCTGTGTTGGGATCCACCAGAAAAGGAACCTGAACTTTTCCTCCACGTTGGGCGAGTTCCTCCCGTTGCGGGCTGCCCTTGGGCACATTTCGCACCACGTATTGCAAGTCGAGCTCGGAAAGAGCCTCTCGTACCTTCCGGCAGTATGGAGATGCTTCCATGTTGTACAGCTCCAGAGGCTTCAGCCGCCGGCGGCTGTTGGGCACCCGACAGCGGCTCCCGCGGGTCAGGCGCGCTGCACTAGCAGCCAGTGCCAGAGCGTCGTTGATAATCCGCGGCAAGGGCACGATGCTGCCGTCGCTTCGCCCCAGGCCGTATTGCCGGTACAGGTAGGAAACAATGTCGTCCGACTCGTACATTTCCGTTTCCGTGTTCGGATCGATCAAGTAGGGCACTTGCACTTTGCCACCGCGCCGTTTCAGTGCACCTCGGCGCGGACTCCCGTGTGCCACCGGCAAACTCAGGTAGTCGAGATCGAGCTCGCACAAAGCTTCGCGCACTTTGCGGCAGTACGGGCACGCCTCGAACTCGTAGAGCTCGAGCAATTGTGTTGGCCCGTCGCGCTCGCTGCGCGTGACCACCGCGCGGAACCCGCGCGGATAGCGCAGCGCCGAAGCGACGAAAGAAGTAACGTCGTTGAGCAAACTCACCGGAGGCCCCTCCATCCGACCTGGCGCTCTTTCTACTACAGGTCGAGCGTGCCACACAAGGAACGTTCTGCACCGTGCCGCTTGCACACGGTAAGATTCTTTAGCAAGCAGATGCCAATGGGCTTGACGTTGACCCACATTGGACTTTGCGTGGCGGATTTAACTCGGGCGCGCCGCTTCTATTGCGACGGTTTGGGGTTTTCCGAGGTGTCGAAAATCGAAGTCGCGGGCGAACCGGCAGCGACCCTGTTGGGGTTAGCGGAAGTGGACCTGGAGGCAGTATACCTCGAGCGCGACGGTTTCCGCTTGGAACTGTTGCACTATCGGAACCCCGGGGTTGTGGCGACAGCCGTGCCTCGGCGGATGAATGCGCCAGGCCTTACCCACCTTTCGTTTCGTGTGGACGATGTGGATGCGACGGCTGAACGGCTGTGTTTGCTTGGGGGTACGCTTCTGCGAGGGACTCGGATTGAGTTGCCTGGATTGGGGGCCGTGGCGGCATTCGTGGTGGACCCAGATGGGACCCGGATCGAGTTGGTTCGCTTGCCGTCTTAGAATCGGGCGACCGCCAAGGTGTCAAGGCAAAGGGCTGAGCTGGCGCTCGCAGCATCGCAGTGATGCGAGGAGTTTTGACTTCACCCCTTGACAGTGGTTTGTTCGGCACTATCAAGCCCACACCGCGTTTTTTGGCCATTAGCCATGGAAGCGCACAAAGGTGGAATGCGGGTGGGACCCGCCAGAGCACAAGAGGAGGAGCACGATGAAACGAAAACGCTGGCAGCTTAGGCGCGCAGTGCCTGTCGTGGCAGGATTGGTCGCGCTGTGGAGCGCCCCAATGACCGGTTTTGCGGAAGGAGGGCCGTTTGTCGGCTTGGAACTCGGGGCCTCGGTGCCGACTAACAGCAATTACCGAGCCCATGCAGAGGCTGGCATCATGGGTGGCCCGTTCGTCGGGTACATGTGGAACGATTACTTGGGCCTGCAGGGAAACCTTTCGGTCACGGCCCAGGAGCCCGACAACTTCCCGCGCCGCGGCTTCCGCAAGGAAAATCAGTGGACCACGTTGATGGGCTATACGGTGGGCCCACGGGCACAGATCCCCTTTGGAGAAAACCTGGAATTCTACGCTACTGTTCAGGGTGGCGGCTTTACCGGCCTCAGTGGGCGGCTGACACAAACCTCGCCGGGTTTCCTGGCTGGGGGAGGTGTCGACTACTACCTCACCGACAACGTGTCGGTAGGAGTGTTTGGCCGGTGGAACCGAGCATACCAAGCCCCCCGGCCAACGTTCTTGGTTGGTTTGGCTGCGGAGGACCAAGGGCCTTCCGACGCACGCTGGGCAGTAGGCGGCATCTCGATGAAGTACCGATTTGGAACTCCTGCTGCACCTCCTCCGCCCCCACCGCCGCCACCGCCAGTGGCCCAAGCGCCGCCTCCGCCACCTCCACCGGCAAAGAAGAAAATCGTGCTGCGAGGAGTGAACTTCGATTTCGACAAGGCCACAATTCGGCCCGACGCTGCCCGGATTCTGGACGAAGCTGTCGCGACACTGAAAGCCGAACCTGACATCGAGGTGCTGATCGTTGGCCACACCGACAGCATCGGCTCGGAAGCGTACAACTTGCGGCTGTCGCAACGCCGCGCACAAGCGGTACGCGACTACTTGGTGAAGCACGGCATTTCTGCGGCCCGGCTGAAGGTCAAAGGCATGGGCGAGTCGCAGCCAGTAGCGAGCAACGACACAGCAGAGGGGCGCGCCCAAAACCGGCGTGTGGAGCTGCTGGTAGAATAGCTGCTGTCTGCTTGTCACGTGGAAAGCGGGGTGCCGCCACTACAAGTGGTACCCCGCTTTCTGTTTCAGGGGGAACCCCGTTCCAGCAGCGCTCGCGCCTGCTCGGCGCGATCGGGTGGCAGCCCAAGCTGGAAGGCCCGCTGGAAATGCTGGCGGGCGAGGTCCCTTTCCCCCAGCAGGAGTAGCACCTGACCGTATCCCAGGTGCGGATCAGGGTCGTGCGGGCTACTAGCAACGGCCTGCGCGAACCACCGCTTCGCCTCTAGAAGTTTGGTTCGCCGCTGTTCCTGAGCCACCTCTTCGCTCGAGTGCAGGAACACGACGCCCAAGTTGTAAGCCATGTCCCCGGAAGGGACGATGTCGTAGGCCTTCTGGTAATGTTCGCGGGCCAGTTCCCATTGGCGCCGATACATCGCAATGGTTCCCAAGTTGCTGTGAATGTTGGACAGCCCCGCGGGTGTATTGTGGCGTGTGAGCGCCTGGTGAAGCAGTGTCTCGGCGCGTTCGAGTTCGCCAGCCTGGAGCAACGCCGCCGCCCAGTTGCGCAAGGGCATCCCGTCGGACTTGGTCTTGCCCGCGGTGTCAGCCCAAAGCCGTAAGTCGTTACGCCAAACCTCGTTGCGCACGAGGGTTGCACTTGCCAGCGCGGCAAAGGCACAGCCAGCGAAAAGTGTCGCTACCTGCTTTGTGCGCTCGCCTTGCAAACGGGCGCGCAGTCGTGCGAGGCCGTGACCCAGGAACCAAGCAAACGCGATGGATGGAAGATACAAGTATCGCTCTGCGACCGGAGCGGTGGGAGGCTTCGCAAGAAGCAGAAGGGCTGGTGCCAAGGTGGCCCAGTACCAGACTACGCAGCAGAGATGGGCGCGGGTAAGGCGACCGCGCGCCGAAAACACGATGGCAAGGCTTGCGAGCATGGCCAACGTTCCCGTCGCGAAAAACAGAGGAGATCGAGGAATCTCGTCTACAAACGCGTTTTGCGGAAACGGCCAAAAGAGTTTGGCCGTGTACCAGCCGGCGGACGAGACGAGGGAGTACAGCGGCTGGGGAGGTATTTGAAACCCAGTGGCCTCGTAGTGTGCGAGGCCTAAATGGCGGAGGATCAGGTACGTGCCTCCGGCAAGAATCGAGGCCACGGTGATCCAGGCCGTGGAAACGGTACTCCGTGCCGGCTGCCCCTCCTTGGGGCCGTTCGTGGCCCAGGCCCAAAGAGGTGCAAGCAGCAGTGCGCACGCACCCGTCTCTTTGCTCAATAGGGCGGCAAGCATGAGAGCGCTGGCGGCGACCGTGCGAGCCACTGGGCGAAACCGATCAGAGCCGAGTACGAGGAGTGCGGACAACAAGAAAACGGCGACCATCGGGTCGGGTCGTGCGGCGATCCAGGCAACCGACTCGGTGTGGATGGGATGTACTGCAAACAGCAGGGCAGCGGCTAGGCTGGCCTGATGCGCAGGACCGCCGCTCGCCACAGGCTAAGTCCAGTTCGGTAAACGAGGAGCGTCGCAGCGATATGAAGCAGCACCGAGGTAACGTGAAATGCCCATGCCGCACCTCCGCCGATCCACGCATCGATGTGGTACGAAAGTAGTTGCAACGGACGGTAATAGTCTGGCGGGAACTGCGGAATCGCCGGCGGAGGCAGAAACACCCGGGTCCAAGGTCGCAGCGCGGGAAGCCAGCGATGGATACTGATGGGATCATCCCACACCAGCCCATATCGCAAGGTAGGTGCGTACACTGCGCCCGAGATGAGCGCGAGTAGAGCGAGCACTTTTGCTCGAAGTGGGGCAGCTGGTGCAGCGTGCGCTGATGTCGGTTCGATCCCCGTTTTGCGGCGACGTGCCTCCGATCGCGAGGCCATGCTTGCGCCTTCGGCGGTTGCAAACGCGTGCCTTAAGGGCCCTCAGCACAAGGTGCACGGTCGGGAAGTTCCGTTTCCCTAAGGTTCCCGACAGCGACGAGACGAAGGTCCGCGGGATGCAGATAGGTGCGCGCTGCACGAAGAACATCTTCCCGGGTAACCGCACGAATGCGCTGGATGTACTGTTCCGCGTAGTCGGCGCCAAGTTGAAAGAATTCTACTTGCGCCAGAAAACTCGCGATCTTCGTGTTGCTATCCAGGCGCAATGGGAAACTGCCCGTTAGGTACAACTGGGCGTTCGACAACTCTTCTTCCGACACCGGTTCTTCTCGGATGCGACGAATCTCGCTGCACACTCGCGTGATTGCCTCGCCGGCAGAAGCATTCTTGGTCTGGAGCGAGACTTGGAACGTTCCTGGCGCTTTGTTCGCTGTAAATTGGCTCGCCACCGAGTAGGCCAGACCCCCTTGCACGCGAACGCTTTCCACGAGCCGAGACGTGAAGCCACCACCCCCAAGGATAAAGTTCATCACGGTGATCGCATAGAAATCCGGGTTGTCGCGACTCACACCGCGGTGGCCCAGAATCAGGTTCGTTTGAGTCAGCGGCTTATCGATCTTAGCGACCGAAGGCAGGGTGGACGGGATCTCTGGGTACACGAAATCCGCGACCCTGCCTGGGTTCCACTCCGCGAAAGCGCGTTCGAACCGATCGACAATCTCCGGGGTCGATACGTCGCCAGTGACCGCCACGATTGCGTTCGCCGGCCGATAGTAGCGGCGGTAAAACTCCATCACGTCGCCCCGCCGCAGCCGCCGAACGCTTTCCATCGTTCCGATCGGAGGATGGCCATACGGCGTGTTGCCAAAGACAAGCTCAAGAAAACGCCGATATGCAAGTTGCCCAGGGTTGTCTTGCTCTGCGGTCATCGCTGCCAGGGCAGCCTCTCGGCGCCGCTCGACTTCCGCCTCCGGAAAGCTGGGGTGAAGCAAAATGTCGAACAGGATGTCGAGCCCGGCATCGAGGTGTTTGCTCAGTACCGTGAGCCCCGCCTGAGCGAAATCCACGTCGGCACTGGTGCTCAGCCGCGCTCCGAGGAAATCGATTTCCTCGTTAATGCGGGTTGCCGAGCGTTTTTTCGTACCTTCGGTTAACACGTCTGCTGTGAGCGAAGCCAATCCCTCTTTGTTGCGCGGATCGCGTCGCGAACCGGCATCGAACAAAACCTGCACGACAACCATCGGCACAGTGCGCTGCTCGGATACCAAGAGGACCGTTCCGGACGACAGGACGTGGCGAGTAAACGGCACCGTGGCCGCATTGCAGGGCTTCCAAACGCAAGTCAGCGACGCTGTGAGAAAAGCCGTTGTCGCCAAGCAGTGAGAGGCACGTCGGAACATGCTCGCGAGACGTCGCACAGTGATCTCCTCTGCGTTCAATGAACCCTGCCTACCGGTGGGCCGACTTTTGGAGGGGCTTTGCCCTCTGGAGGCGGCACGGGCTCGAGAACCGCGACTGTGCGGTTTTCCGCGATCAGATACTGTCGCGCCACACGCCGGACGTCCTCCGCAGTAACCGCACGGATTTGCGGCACATAATCGTCGATGCGTTGCCAGCGGTCCGCCACTTCGTACTGCCCAAGCAGCAAGGCCTGATAAAACAAGGAGTCTTGGGCGAGAAGGAACGCAGCCTCGAGGTTGTTTTGGGCCTTTTCAAGTTCGGCAGCGGAAATCGGCGTTTGTTGCAGTCTGCCAATTTCCTCGAGCAGCGCGCGCTCGAGTGTCGCTGCTGTTCTCCCAGGCATGGGTTGGCCGTAAACGTAAAGCAACCCGGGGTCGATGGTGACCAAGTCGTAGTGGGTGCCTACGTCGCGTGCGAGGCGTTGTTCGTACACCAGACGGCGATAAAGTCGGGAGCTTTTCCCATCCCCCAGAATCGTGGCCAGCACTTCGAGCGCGTAAGCGTCGCGGCTTCGCAAGTTCGGAACATGGTACGCGAGCGCCACTGCAGGGAGTTCCGCCGGTCGCCGCAAAACCGCACGACGCTCTCCTTGCTGCTCGGGCTCCTGGGCGCGAACGGGCGGCGGAGCGGGCTTGGCAGTAATGTTCCCGAACCACTTTTCAATCTCTCTCAACATCGTGTCGGGAGCCACGGCTCCCACGACCACGATGAATGCGTTGTTCGGAGCGTAGTGTGTCTGGTAGTATTCGAGGGCGTCCTCACGCGTTGCTTGGCGAAGGTCATTCATCCAACCAATGATCGGCCACTGATAAGGATGAGCGGTATACGCGGTCGCCGCCAGCAATTCGAACAATGCCGCTAGCGGGTTGTCCTCCGTGCGCAAGCGGCGTTCTTCGATGACCACTTGATGCTCGGGAACGAACTGCGCGTCGTCGAACTTCAAGTTTGCCATGCGGTCCGCTTCGAGTTCCACGACCACCTGGGCACGATCCGCGGCTAACGTGGCAAAGTACGTGGTGTTGTCGGTGTCCGTAAAGGCGTTTTCGTTACCGCCATTGCGTTGGATGATGCGCGAGTACTCCTCGGGACCACGGGTTTCAGTACCTTTGAACATCAGGTGCTCGAGTAGGTGGGAGAGCCCCGTTTTGCCCAACTGTTCGTTGCGGGAGCCAACGCGGTACCACACCTGAAAAACCACCACCGGGGCTTTGTGGTCCTCGAGCAACAGAACCTTGAGCCCGTTAGGCAAGCTGTGCTCGCGTACTCGGCCCGTGTACGCAAGTTCCGCCGCTTGCACGCTCCAGGCAGTACACGCCACGAAGAGCCACGTCCCCAATCGCCACAACATGGAACGCACGCGGTTAGCAGGGGCCGGGAACGGCTACAATGACGTTTGCGGTGCGGCTTCCTGCTCGGTCGCCTGCACGGCAGCGTACACGTCTTCTTGGAGGTGCTCGGAGATGCGGGCGATTGCACGGCTCATGCCGCGGACAAAATCCTCCGGAGCCTCGCAGTCGATGGGTTCGCTCTCCTTGTAGGTGCGCTGCAGCCGTACAGGGTTGTCCATCCCGGGGCGCAGTCTCTGAAGGCTCGCGTGTGCGACAACCGCTGCCGCGCAGCGATCTCCCAACAGCTCTTGTTCGAAGCGGTCGATGCGCACATCGAGCTGATAGTCGGCCACGAGTACAGAAGCGCCTTGCTGCACCGAGCGGTACAGGCCACTTTGGCTGAAGTCGCGCACGAGCAAGTCGGTGAGCATCTGCCCCGGTGCAGTGGCCCAACGGTGATAGTATCGGTAGCCGACGCGGTAAGGCCCTTGTGCATACGCAAAGGGCTCCCGGTCGTACAACGCCGCAACCCGCACCGGCGCAACTCGCAAAACGACCGGAATGGGTGAGTGCTGGATTACGGGAGACGGGTAGTCGATGCGATAATCCCGGGGTTGCGGAACCTTGGGAATCAAGGAAAGGCAACCGGAAGCCAGGACGGCGAGCAAGACCAGTGCTGGTGCAGAAACGGTGCGCACGTTCATGGCTCCTCCTGGCGCTCTGGTGGTGGGGGACTGAAGAGCAACCGAGATGGCTGGGCTCTCAATTGGTCCGTGAGGCCCTGCAAGTTCACGGCCGTCCGGTCGAGGCGCTCGAGAGTGTACTGCATGGTCAACACCGCTTGTTGGGTGCTCTGCACGAGTGCGTTGAGCTGAACAATGGCCCGGACCAGCTCTTGGCCGGTTTTGCCCTTGGTGAGGTCGGTAAACAACTGCCTTGCTTCGGCGGTGGCCTGGGTGGCGTTGTTGACAGCGGGCGCCAATCTCACCCCGGCGGTCATGTTCTCCAAGTTCTTCACCACTTGCTGGGCAGCTTGGGTCGTGGCCTTCAAGTTTGTCAACACTGCGTCGATGCGCTCGTCGTTCAGCAGCGTCGTTGCGGCCTGCAGAGCGCGGCGGGCGTCGTCGGAAATGCCTTTGTAGTCCACTTGCATGAACCGGTCGTACACGTCGCTGAGCGCAGCCTGAATAGCCTTGAAGCTCGAGCGTGCAGAAGGAATCACTTCCGCGGGCGGGGCAAAACTGAGTGTAGGGGATTGGTTGAGTGCGTCGCCCTGCCGACGATCGATCTCGACGTAGCGGAGTCCTGTGATCCCACTGAGTTCTAAGGTGGCACGCACTGTCGGATCGCGACGGATCGCTTGCGCAACATCCGGATCGATCTCCATGCGCACTTCGATGAGCTCGTTGTCCGGAGCAATGCGGATGGCCGCCACGCGGCCGGCCGTGACCCCGCGAAATTTCACCGCTGCCCCGACATCGAGCCCTTGTACGGACTCGTTGAAATAGGTGACGAACGGCTCCGTCTTCTCGAAGTACCGGCTGGCACCGAGCCAAATCAGCCCCGCCACCGCAATGATGGACGAGGCGATGACGAACATCCCCACCTGGAATTTATGAGTTTCTGTCGCCAACGGCCGCCCTCCTTGCCGCGCTTTGCGGCTGTCGGTTGAAAAAGGCGCGCACGCGCGGGTCGGTGCTGCGGTCGCGCAAGTCTTGTGGCGCCCCTTCCGCGATGATTCCCTTGGCGCTCCGGTCGAGCATGATGCAGCGCTCGGCAATGGTGAAAATGCTCGGGAGCTCGTGGGACACCACCACGATCGTGGTACCCAGGCTACGGTTGATCTGCAAAATGAGCTCGTCGAGTTCTGCCGAGGTGATCGGGTCGAGCCCCGCCGATGGTTCGTCGAAGAACAAGATGCCAGGATCGAGCGCCATCGCACGGGCTAAGCCAGCGCGCTTTTTCATCCCGCCTGAAAGTTCCGCAATGCGAAAGTCCTCGAACCCGTCGAGCCGGACCATGCTGAGCTTGAGCCGCACGATCAGCCGGATCAACGTCGGCGGCAGCTGCGTATACTCTTCGAGGGGCAGGGCGATATTTTCGCCCAACGTCAGGGAGCCGAAGAGCGCTCCCGATTGAAAAAGCACGCCAAACTTGCGTTGGATACGCCGTAACTGTTCGGTCTCTGCTTGTCCGATATCTTCTCCGTCGATCCACACATGCCCGGCGGAGGGTCGCTGCAGGCCGATCAAGTGCCGCAAGAGCGTGGTCTTGCCACATCCGGAGCCGCCGACAATGACAAAGCGTTCTCCCCGGCGCACGCGAAAAGAAACGTTTTCCAGAATTGTGCGTTCTCCGTAGGCAGCCGTGAGATTTTCCACGGCAATCACCGCGTCTGTTGGCATGGCTTACCAATAGTGGAAGATGACGGTGAACACGGCGTCGGCGAGAATAATCAAAAAGATCGCCGCAACAATGGCGGAGGTGGTGATGCGTCCCACGCTTTCTGCTCCGGTGCTGGCCTGAAACCCTCGCAAGCAGCCCACGCCCGCAATGAGAATGGCGAAGGCAACGGTCTTGATCAGTCCGGACAGCACGTCCCAAGCGCTCACCGCAGTCCGCAGTTGCCGGAAGTATACCTGTGCTGGTAGGTCCATGCCGCCAACGGCGACCACGAGCCCACCGAGGATGCCGACCAGGTCGGCGATAATGGTGAGACACGGCAGCATGAACACAAGTGCCAACACTTTGGGCGTTACGAGAAAGCGGGTGCGGTCGAACCCCATGGTGGTGAGCGCATCCACTTCCTCCGATACCTTCATGGTCCCGATCTCTGCTGCGAACGCTGCGCCGGAACGGCCCGCGGCGATAATTGCCGTCATCAATGGGCCAAGCTCTCGGGTGATGGAAAGACCAACAAGATTGGCGACGAAAATGTCGGCGCCGAACTGCGTGAGCTGCACCGCTGCTTGAAAGGCGGTAATGAGCCCCATCAGGAAACTGATCAATACCACGATCGGCACGCCGTCGACGCCAGTTCGCTCCATGTACAGCCAAGTTTCGCGCCACCGAATGCGCCGCGGATGGCGGAAGGCATCGACTAAGCCGAGCACGAGTTCGCCGGTGAAGATTACAAGCTCTCGAGCATCTCGCAGAACTTGTAGCGCTGCGTCGCCGACTTTGACGACGAAGTGCTGGGGCGGTTCCACAGGAGCAGGAGCGAATACCGCCTGTTCGTCGATCAGAGCAAGAAAGCCGTCGATTGCAGGGTTGGAGGCTACGATCTCCAGCCGGCCACCACGAGAGTGGATCTCATGCCGCAACTGCAACACGACGGCGCCGCCACCACTGTCGAAGTAGGGAACGGCTGCGAGATCGAGCTCCACGCGCCCCACGTGCGAGCCCAACGCCTTGCGGGCAGCAGCCAACAGTGCTGGCGCGGTAACAAGGTCCATACGCTCCGTGATTCGCAGGCGCAGCGCGGTAGCAGTCCGCTCCACTGTGACTCCGCTCTCTCCTGACGCTGTCATCTTCCTCCTGCAGCCCGTTCATGCTCGTGGTCGTGGGTGCGCGGTGACAAGTGCGACAGGTAGCCGTCGCATCGGCGCTCCCGGGTTTGCCGTTGATAGCACGGATTGCCGACCGTCCAAATGCACACGGCAGCATTGGTCACCGATGCCGTTTGCGTGGCTTTCACGGGAGGGGATTCTGGTCGATTGCTCGATTCGCCCTCTGCTGATCGCTCGGCGAACGGATCACCCGAAAAGCTTAAACCCCGCAAGCGCGTTCGGGATCCATTTTGATTGCAACTCGTGGCGATCGTCGAAGCCAACGCGACTGGACGATTCCGCAAACGATCAGCGTAACTCGGCCATCGACGCGAGCGGGTGCACGGGCAGGGCCAGGACGGCACTGGGATTGAGGATGCTCGCGGCAGGTGCGGCAGGTTTGGGCGAGCTGCTTGTGGAAGCGGGTTTGGGGCCACTGGGACCTGTGGATCGGGTCTTTCGCCCTGAAGAAAAAACGCGGCGCCGGATGCTGTCCCACATGGGAGTACCTTGCGTTGAATCGAGCTTGGCTATTGACCAGGAACTGGTTCGTTGCCATACGCTGAAACCGATGACTCGGGTGTGCGCGGCACTGTGGCTCGTGGTTGCTCTGGTGTTTTCCGGACTTCCCCGCAGTGTCTGTGCGTTTACCGACTGTTCGGTTCGGCGTGCAGCAGCTGAGCGCCAACACCGTTGCTGCGGCGAAGCGAAGTGGAAGGCTGCGTGTTGCTGCAGCCAGGAAAGCAGCGCCCCAGCATCGAACGCTCCTGCGCCGGACCGTGCCGCGGTCCGCCTGCCCCTGCACGTGAGCGCACTTCCGCTCCCTCTGGAGAATGGACAGCACATCGCCTTTGTGCCTCGTGTGCTGGCAGAACTGCGGAACCCGGTCTCCGAGCACGTACGTCTGCTCCTCTGACGCCCGACGTGTGCCTGTAGCGGGCTGAGCGAGCCCGCGCACTGGGTGCAGTGCGTTGCCGCACTGGGTGGTGTCGGTTTGCGATTCGGAGGAGTGTGCCATGCGAGCACGACGTTGGTTTTGCTTGTTCATTTGCACAGGTTTTTTGCCTGGATGTTTCTTTCTTCCGCGAGGGTTCGACGAACAGCACGCGCGCAACCGTGCAGCGGGAGAGCGCTACAACTTGCCCTTGCCAGAATTGCCTGAGGAGCCGGACCTCGAGGCGCTGTTGGAGTACGCCTGGAGGGCGAACGGCGAGGTGCGAGCGGCCTGGGACGAGTGGGTTGCCGCAGTGGAACGCGTGCGCGACGCGGCTGGATACCCCAATACCAACTTGCACCTGGGCCTCGAAGCGATGTGGGCAGGCAAACGCCCGGGTTGGAACGACGTCACCATCAGCGCAGGCAACGACCCGATGACCAATTTGGCCCTGCCACCAAAAATTGCGGCCGCGGCACGAGTGGCCCTCGAGCAAGCCCGCGCCGCAGAAGCCAACTTCCATGCCCGCCGCTTGGCCGTGCGCGAGCGCGTGGCAAGCGCGTTTTTCCAGTGGATCGGGCTCCACGAACGCGCCGAAATCGCGCATCGACGGGCAGCGTGGCTCGAACAACTCGAGCTCAGTGAACGAGCAAGGTTCAGTTCCGGGGCGGGGAGCCAAGAAGCGTGGCTCGCGGGCCAGAACGCTCGGCTTGAAGCGGAAAACCAGGCGAGGAACCTTCTGGTCGAGGCGGAAAACCTGCGCCGTGAGTTGAACGGGCTTCTTGGCCGTGCAGCAGACGCCCCCTTGCGTCCGCCACGGGAGCCGGTGCGCGGGAGGAGTTGGCCCGGGAACCTCGAGGAGTTTCGCGCGCAGCTTCGTGCGGGGAATCCGGAACTAGCGGGGCTCCGTGCGGAAGTTGCCGCGCGCGAGCGCACGCTCCACGCGGCCCAACTGCAATTCCTCCCGGACGTGAATCCAATGGGAGCCATCACGGGGGACGTCAGCCAGGTGGCAGGGCTCGCGTTCGTGTTGCCGTTAACGTGGCGCAAGCTGCAAGCGCAGGTAGCGAGTGCCAGGGCCTTGGTGGATGCCAGCCGGGCAGTGCTTCGCCAGGCCGAGGCAGACCGTGAAGCAGAAGTGGCTGCAGGGTTGGCTGTGCTCGAGAACGTGGAACGGCAGCAGCGGCTGTGGACCGAAAGTCTGCTGCCCAACTGGCAGCTTCGCTGCCAAAGCGTTCGCCGCGCATACGAGGCGGGCACGCAGTCGCTAGGGGAATGGGTGCAAGCGGAACTCGCACGACTGGCAGCCGAAGAAGCACTGGTAGAGTTGCAGACCCTCCGAGAACAGCAGCTCGTGCGCTTGGAGACGTTGCTTGGCCTGCCAGGCGAAGGGGGATTTTCCGCAACTCAGGAGGCAAGCCATGCCGCGCGCTGAGACTCTCGTGCAAGGGAAGAGGAGATGTAAACGCTGCCCGGCGCGTTGGCGCCGGCAGGGTTGGTTGCTCTTTGTTGTGTTCCTGTTCGGCATCTGCGCCTGGAGCGTCGGTGCTTCCAGGGTGCTCGAAGCGCAGGAGGCAAACGAAACACCTGAGGTGCACGACACGCAGGCGGAACGCACCTTGTGGACTTGTTCCATGCATCCCCAGGTGATTCGGGACGCGCCAGGAAACTGTCCCATTTGCGGGATGCAGTTGACGCCCCTGCAACCGCGCCGAACAGGAGCCACGCCAGCGACACCGGGCGAGCGAAAGGTCAAGTACTGGTGGGACCCTATGATGAACCCTCCGTACATTTCGGATCGCCCGGGAAAGAGCCCCATGGGCATGGATTTGGTTCCAGTTTACGAAGACGAAGTGGTGGTCGGTCAGGTCATCACCATCGACCCGCGCTTGGAGCAAAACATGGGCGTGCAACTAGCTGAGGTCCGGCGCGGTACGCTGACCCGAACGGTGCGTGCGTATGCGGAAGTGCGCGAGCCGTCGGCGACGTTGCAAGACATGACCGTGCGTACTGGGGGGTGGGTCGTTCGCTTGTTTGCAGGTTACGAGGGCATGCACGTGGCCAAGGGTGCGCCGATCTTCGAGCTCTACAGTCCGGAATTGCAAACGGCCCTGGCAGAGTGGATCGCGGCGCAATCGGCAGCAAACGAGAACGCGGAGCTCCTTGCTGCCACGCGTGGGAAGCTGGAGCAGCTTGGGTTGAGCCGAGAACAAATCGAGGAATTTGCCAGCCGGGAAGAAGCGCCGCGAACGGTCGTGTTTCACGCCACGCATTCGTTCCACGTGGTGGAAAAGCTCGTCAACGAAGGGGCGCGCGTAGAGCCCGGGCAGCCCATTTTGCGTGTGAACGATCGCGCGCGCATGTGGCTCGACGCGCAGGTGTACGAACAAGACTTGCCGCTCATTCGGTTGGGCCAACAGGTAGAGGCTCGCATCCTTGCACTGCCCGGACGCGTGTATCGCGGGACCGTGACGTTCATCCATCCGCACGTGGAGCCGATGGCGCGAACGATCGTCGTGCGAGCAGAACTCGAGAACGAGCAAGGGGAACTGCGGCAAGGGATGGCCGCGACGGCCATGATTTCTGGTGCGGTTCTCACGGACGCTCTTCTGGTTCCTCGCGAAGCGGTCATCGAAACCGGAGAGCGGAAGATCGTCTTTGTTGCCACGGAGCCAGGACATTTCGAGCCGCGAACGGTGGAAACCGGGCCTCCTGGGGTGGACGGCGTGGTGAGCGTTCTCCAAGGACTGGCGCCGGGAGAACGCGTCGTGGTGAGCGGGCAATTTCTGCTCGATGCAGAAAGCCGGCTGCGCGAAGCGGCACGAAAGTTCCTGGGAACGTCCTCACCCGAAGGTGCGAGCCATGGTGCGCACGGTCATTGAGTGGAGCGTTCGGAATCGGTCGCTGGTGACCCTAGTTGGCGTTGCGTTAGCAGGGTTCGGGGTTTGGAGCGCCTACACATTGCGGCTGGATGCAATTCCGGACCTTTCCGACGTTCAGGTGATCGTGGTCACCGAGTATCCGGGCCAAAATCCAACAGTCGTCGACGACCAAGTGACCTACCCACTTGCCACTGCAATGCTCTCCGTCCCTGGGTCGACCGATGTACGCGGAATCAGCATGTTCGGCTGGTCGTTCGTCTACGTGCTGTTCGAGGATGGCACGGATTTGTACTGGGCGCGCAGCCGCGTGCTCGAGTACCTGAACTACGCGCGCGATCGCCTGCCAGCCGGCGTGGAGCCTAAACTGGGTCCGGACGCCACGGGCGTCGGCTGGGTACTGCAGTACGTTTTGTTCCCCGGCTGGTATTGCAGCAAGTACCCGCGCGGGATTTGGCAGGATCCCGAGGAGGACCGATGGTACGCCACGAAGGAAGCAGCCGCGGCAGAACGGCGGTCGCACCTCAAGCGGGTGCGGGGATTCGAGTACCCGGGAACTTGCCCTGTGGACGGCACGCCGTTGGTTGCCGCGGAGCAAGATCTCGCGAGTTTGCGCAGCCTCCAAGACTGGTTCCTTCGCTACCCGCTAGCTGCCGTGGAGGGAGTGGCGGAGGTCGCCTCGCTCGGCGGATTCGTACGCCAAGTACAAGTGGTGCTCGATCCGCACGTGTTGCACGCGTACGGAGTATCGCTGGACGATGTGGTCCGCGCCGTGGAGCGGTCGAACAACGACGTAGGTGGCGCGGTCGTCGAACGCGCGGAGCACGAGTACATGGTGCGCAGCCGCGGCTATGTGCGCCTGGATCGCCTCGAAGACTTGGGCAGTGCGGTTGTCGGGATGGGGAAGAACGGCGCGCCCGTGCTGCTTTCCCAGGTTGCCACCATCGAGGTCGCTGGAGCCATGCGTCGGGGGGTGGGCGAATACAACGGCCGCGGCGAAGTTGCTGGCGGCATCGTGGTCGCCCGGTTTGGCGAAAACGCGTACAAAGTGATCCGCGACGTGAAGCAGCGCCTCGCCGAGCTGGAGGAAGGACTCCCGCCTGGCGTGCTGCTGATCGTTACGTACGACCGTTCCGCACTGATCGAGCGCGCAGTGAACACCTTGCGCAAAGCCTTGATCGAAGAGCTCGCCGTCGTGGTGGTGGTGTGCGGCTTGTTCCTACTGCATGTCCGGAGCGCGCTTGTGGTGGTTCTCGTACTGCCGCTTGGTTTGTTGGTGTCGCTTGGGGTGATGAACATCCTCGGAATCAACGCCAACATCATGAGCCTGGGCGGACTAGCATTGGCGATCGGGGTCATGGTCGACTCGGCCATTGTCATGGTGGAAAACGCCCACCGCCATTTGCACGCGGAATCGGAGCGCGCTGCCCGTGGTGGGTCGGTCCGAGCACGAGCCGACGTGATTTTGGAAGCGGCGGTCGAGGTCGGTCCGAGTTTGTTTTTCTCCCTTCTGATTATCACGCTTTCGTTCTTGCCGATTTTTGTGTTGGGGGAGCAATCGGGCCGACTGTTCAAGCCTCTCGCGTACACGAAAACGTTTGCCATGGCTGCCGGCGCACTGCTTGGGATTACGCTCGTGCCTGTGTTGATGGTGTGGTTCGTTCGCGGGCGCGTGCGTCCGGAGGACCGGAATCCGTTCAACCGGGCCCTCGTGCGCCTGTACGAACCCGCGTTTTGGGCGGCGTTGCGCTGGCCGTGGTTGACCATCACGATCGTGATCTTCGTTGGCGCTTCGGCGCTGTACCCCTGGAGTCAACTGGGCGAGGAGTTCATGCCGGCGCTCGACGAAGGAGATCTGCTCTACATGCCCACGACGGACCCCAGCATTAGCGTGACCAAGAGCCGAGAACTGTTGCAGCAAAGCGACAAACTGCTGGCGCTGTTTCCAGAGGTCAAAACGGTTCACGGGAAGATCGGACGTGCAGAAACGGCGACCGACCCGGCACCTCTGTCCATGATCGAAACCGTGGTGCAATTGCATACCGACTCCGCACACTGGCGTCAGCGCCCGGTCGAACGTTTTTACCATGATTGGCCGCAGTGGCTCCGGTGGCCATTCGCCGCCACGTTCTGGCCTGATCAGCGGCAGATCACAACGGAAGAACTCAAGCTGGGTTGGACAGATCCGGACGGGACACGGCATCCTGGCTTGAATGATGTGGTGCATTTCCCGGGCGTAGCCAATGCGTGGCCGTATCCGATCGAGAATCGAATCAATATGCTGACCACGGGAGTAAAAACGCCGGTCGGGGTGAAGATCTTGGGGCCGGACTTGGCAGTGTTGAACGAACTTGCCGAACGCACTGCCGTTGTATTGCAGCAAAAAGTTCCCGGCACGCTGAGCGCGTATCCCGAGCGGGCAGTGGGTGGGTACTACTTGGACATCGACGTTCAGCGCGAAGAGGCTGCTCGTTACGGGCTCACAGTGGGAGACGTGCAGGACGCGATCCAGACCGCGGTGGGTGGCCGGGAAGTTACGACGATTGTTCACGGACTGGAGCGGTACCCAGTAACGGTGCGCTACGCGCGGGAGCTGCGCGACGATCCGGAGCTGTTGCGGCAAATTTTGGTGCGTTCCCCGCGGGGCGAAGCTGTTCCCCTTGGTCAGATCGTGAACTTTGCCGTGCGGCCTGGTCCAGCGATGATTCGGAGCGAGAACGCCCAGCGCACAGCTTGGGTTTATGTGGACATCGCGGAGCGAGATCTCGGCGGGTACGTGCGCGAAGCCAAGCGGGTCGTGGCCGACGAAATCCCACTGCCGCCGGGATATACGCGGGTGTGGTCGGGGCGGTTCGAGTACCTCGAAAAGGCCAACCAGCGCTTGCTGGTAGTGGTCCCCCTGACGCTCTTGTTGGTGGTGCTGCTTCTATACCTGGCAAACCAAAGTTGGTTCCGCGTCGCCGTCGTGCTGCTGGCCGTGCCTTTCAGCTTGGTCGGCGCGTTTTGGTTTCTATGGCTCTTGGATTACAACATGAGCCTGGCGGTGTGGGTGGGTATTATCGCGTTGTTGGGCATCGATGCGGAAACCGGACAAATCATGCTCCTGTATTTGGAAAACAGCTACCGAGCACGGGTCGCGGCCGGAACCTTGCGCACTCGAGCTGATTTGCTCGATGCAATCCACGCCGGAGCGGTGCGGCGCATTCGGCCGAAGTTCATGACGGTCGCCACAGATTTGCTAGCCCTGCTGCCCCTTCTTTGGGCAACGGGAACCGGTGCCGAGGTGACTCGCCGAATTGTTGCCCCGCTCGTTGGAGGCATCGGAGTGAGCTTTGTGATGGAATTGTTGGTATACCCCGTCGTGTTTTTCCTTGCCCGCGGCTGGCGGCTGCCCGCGAAGTGATGCCGTGCGCGAACGGGATCCACAGGATGGCAGTCATGAGAGAACCGACGCATGAATTTGCCCACTGGCACGGGACCGACCCTGTGTGTGGGATGAAAGTAGATCCTGCCGCGCCTCGCGGCGGCAGCTTCGAGTGGCAGGGCGTTTCCTTCGGATTCTGCAACCCGCGTTGCCGCGAGCGCTTTGCTGCTCGCCCGGAGGCGTACTTGTATGCAACCGACCCCGTGTGCGGGATGCGCGTCCTCCGGGGTGCAGCGCCGGGTGGAAGTGTACGCCGCAACGGCACCGAATTTTGGTTTTGTAGCGAGCATTGCCGGCGCCAGTTCGAGGCAAGAAGCGAGGAGGAACCGGCCAACAAGGAAGCAGGGGAGTACACCTGTCCGATGCACCCGGAAGTGCGGCAGATTGGGCCCGGGATTTGTCCGCTCTGCGGGATGGCGTTGGAGCCCGTTTCCGGAAGCTGGGACGAAGAAGATCCAGAGCTGGCAGACATGCAGCGGCGCTTTGTGTTTGGCGCTGTCCTGACCGTTCCGCTGTTGGTGTTGGCGATGGGGCCGATGTGGTTTCGTGGTTCGTGGCAGCCGTTGTTGCCGCACGCCGTGCAACCGTGGTTGGAGTTCGCCTTGGCGACGCCAGTCGTGTGGTACGCAGGATGGCCTTTTTTCGAGCGAGCCTGGCTCTCGGTGTCGAGCCGGTCGCCGAACATGTTTACGTTGATCGGACTCGGTGTAGCCACAGCGTGGACGTACAGTGCCGTGGTCACAGTTGCGCCCCAGTTGGTGCCCTCCGGCCTTGCCGCACATGGCCCCCACGTGCCGGTGTACTTCGAGGCGGCCGCAGGGATCGTGGTACTGGTCCTGCTTGGACAAGTTCTCGAGTTGCGTGCACGACGTCGCACCGGAGCAGCCATTCGGGAACTGCTGGCACTCGTACCGCCTACAGCGATCCGCGTGGCTCCGGATGGTTCGGAGACCGAAGTACCTCTCGGGATGGTGCGTCCTGGTGATGTTTTACGCGTGCGGCCGGGAGCAAAGATTCCCGTGGACGGTGTGGTGATCGAGGGATCCACGACAGTGGACGAATCGATGCTCACCGGAGAACCCCTGCCAGTGGAAAAAACTCGAGGCTCTCGTGTCACCGGTGGCACCCTGAACGGCAAGGGCAGTATCTTGATGCGGGTCGAGCGCGTTGGCGAAGATACGGTGCTCGCGCACATCGTGCGGCTGGTGCAACAAGCGCAGCGCACACGCGCACCAATTCAGCGATTGGCCGACCGTGTGTCCGCGGTGTTCGTCCTTGCCGTGCTGGTGGTTGCCGCGGTCACGTTCGTGGTGTGGCTTTTTGTCGGCCCGGAGCCGCAACTGGCGCACGCGCTGGTGAGTTCTGTTGCAGTGCTGATCATTGCCTGCCCGTGCGCCCTCGGGCTGGCCACTCCGATGTCGATCATGGTTGCCACGGGTCGGGGGGCACGCGCTGGGATCTTGGTGAAAAACGCGGAGGCGTTGGAACTGCTCGAAAAGGTCGATGTGCTGCTGATCGATAAAACCGGAACCCTCACGGAGGGGAAACCGCGGGTGGTTGCGATCCGGTTACGCGGGCAGGAAACAGAGGAGCGAGTCTTGCGGTATGCTGCCAGTGTGGAGCGAGCCAGCGAGCATCCGCTGGCTCAGGCGGTCGTGCAGGCTGCGGAAGAGCGCACCCTCGCGCTTTGCCCCGTACGGAATGTACAGGCGGATCCGGGCGGCGGCGTGCGTGGCGAGGTAGAAAATGTACTCGTGACCCTGGGCTCGCCTGCGTATCTGGAGCGTTTGGGCATCGACTCCAAGTGGGCCAACGCCGAGGTGCAGGCACTGGAAGACGACGGTGCCACCGTCGTAGCCGTGGCGTTTGGGGACCAGGTTGTTGCGGTCCTGGGCGTGGTCGACCCACTGCGGACCTCGGCGGCTGAAGCCGTTCGCAGCCTCCGCGAGGAGGGTGTCAGGGTCGTGATGCTCACGGGCGACCAGGAGCGGGTCGCAGCAGCAGTCGCTCGGCGCGTCGGGATCGAAGAATTTGTGGCTGGCGTGTCCCCGGCGGAAAAGGCCGCTTGGGTCCAGCGGTACCGCAACGCTGGACACGTGGTAGCCATGGCTGGAGACGGTATCAATGATGCGCCCGCGCTGGCGCAAGCCGATGTGGGCATTGCGCTCGCGTCGGGAACGGACATCGCGCTCGAAACCGCAAGCATTGCGTTGCTCCGGGGAGACTTGCTGGGCGTGTTGCGGGCGCGACGGCTCAGCCGCGCCGCCATGCGCAACATTCGGGAGAACTTATTTCTTGCTTTCGTGTACAACGCGGCTGCGGTGCCGATCGCGGCTGGCGTGTTGTACCCGTTTACTGGCTTGCTGCTGAACCCAATGATTGCGGCGGCAACGATGAGTTTCAGCTCCGTGTCCGTGATTGCGAATGCGCTTCGGCTCTACCGCGTGAAGCTCTGAGTCTCGAAGCGTAGGAAAAAACGGTTGGAGATCGCTTTTCGTCCGGCCTTCCGTTGTGGACGGCTCGCTTGCGGCATCGCTCGGGCTGCACGAGCACATGTGGTTCTGCGTCGTTACCCCCGGGGTGCGATGGGCTCGCGCGACGCCGCCGATGTTCGGTACGAACAGAAGTGCTTCAAGGCGCGGGAACGATCTTGAAGACTTCTCCGCCAAGGTCGGCAATGTAGAGTTCGCCCCGGGCATCCTCGCCGAAGGAGGCAACTTGGTCGATAGAGACGCCGCTGCTCTCGAGCTCCGCGGTACGGTCCTGGTGGTCCGTGGCAATTCCGCCGACCACGCGGAACGTCCGAACCCAGCCGGAGCAAAAGTCAGCGTAAAAGTACGTGCCTCTTAAATCGGGCATTTTGCAACCACGGTACACGTAGCCTCCGGTGACCGAACAGCCTTGGGAGTGGTCGTACTCGTGGATGGGTTGTGTAAGCCCGGCTTGATTACACGAGGATCCCGACGGGAAGCAGTGGCCGTTGCCCTCGACGATGTTCCAGCCGTAATTTTCGCCGCCGGAGGAGCTTGCGGGTTGAAAATTAATTTCCTCGTACCGGTTCTGCCCGACATCCGCGATGTACAAGTCTCCGGTGACCCGGTCGAAGCTGTACCGCCACGGATTCCGTAACCCGAGAGCCCAGATTTCGTCTAGCGGCGGACTGCTACCCACGAATGGGTTCGTAGGGGGAATGCCGTAAGGTTGCGCCGCGTCGACATCGATGCGCAGCATCTTGCCTAACAAGCGGCTCGGGTTTTGGGCGTTTCCTTGCGGATCGCCACCGCTCCCACCGTCGCCAAGCCCGATGTAGAGGTAACCATCGGGCCCGAATGCAAGGTGGCCGCCGTTGTGGTTGCTGTAGGGCTGGGCCACTTGCAAGACGATGCGGGCGGACGAAGGATCGGCGACGTCAGGGTTTGCGGAAATTCTGTACTCCGCGATGACAGTGTCACCGGCTGTATTCGTGTAGTTGATGAAGAACCGTCCGTTGTCGACAAACTGCGGATGGAAGGCGAGACCCAGCAGCCCCTGCTCGCTGCCGTTGGAAACGAGAGTGGAGACGTCGAGAAACGGCGTGGGTAGCAACGCTCCCCAGCGAAACACGCGAATCCGCCCCGTTTTTTCCACAACGAAAATCCGGCTCACGTCACGCGGGGGCGCGGTGATGTACAAAGGCTGGCTGAGTCCACTGGCAATCCGTTCGGCGCGGATTGCTGTACCGGACACCGGAACCACTCCCGCGCACACGTCATTGCAGGCACCACCTTCGATTTGGCAGGTTGGCGAGCAGTTATCGCCGCCAATCACGTTGCCGTCATCGCATTGTTCGCCAGGTTCGAGTACGCCGTTCCCGCAAGAAGCTCCGGTACACACGTGACCGAATCCGCTGCCAGCGAGCGAAGCATACGGGAGACCGGTGCTCAGCAAGGCTTGCCGCGCGGTGCACGTGAGGCTGGCCAAGGTTCCCGTCGGACAAAAGGCCTGTACCCGCTGCGCTCGTAAATTCGGGATGCGATTGTTCGTCACGCAGCTTCGGCCTTGAGGGAGTTGCCGGACCAAACAGTTTCGCGCCGCTAGGACCACGGCGGCGACGTACTTCGCGGAAGCACTCGCGCAGGTCTCTACAGCCCGCGAAGCGACTGGAACAGCGAGGACGGCCAGCGCCGCCCATGGGAACGCCCGCATAAAACCTCCAACGGAAGAATTGCCGTCGAGTTTACCAGCGTTCACAGCCGGAACGAAGCAGACTTTCGTGTCGGTGGTTCGTCCCCCGGATTCCGCGGGAGTCCGCGCAAGGGTGTCGGGCCGCTGCGCTGTGGCTTTCCGTCGGAGCGCGACCTCGGCTGCGGCTGACCCTTGACCCGTCCGCCCGTGACTGCGGGACGAGCCTTGCTTGCCGCGCGACGTAACCGGGTGGTCGGCACTCGGTGCGCCTTCGGATCGCAACAAAGCGACGACCCTGGACCTGTGCCCATCGCAGTGGCGACGCGCATGGTGGCCTCTATGTGGCCGAGACGCTGGTTCATGGGTGTTGAGTCGGCGCATGGCGGCGAGCCGTCACGACTGGGCGTTTCGCCGGCCAGCGGCTTCTACACGCGCCCTTCACGCACGCGGTGCAAGGCGCACGTGGCCGTTGCAAACAGCGAGCTTGGAGGTTGTGCCTGAAACGAGAGTCGAACACCGACTCCCCGGTTTTGAGTCCTTCTTTACGGTGACTGGCCCAAGGAAGCCGGGTCCGTTGCTGGCGCCTTGGGCAATGAGGTCGCAGCGCGAGATCTCAGCTTGCGGCAACAAGATTCGGGCAGCAGGGAGGGGGGTCTGTTGGCGGGCTCTCTTCTCGTGGCCTTGGGAGTCGGGCGCTCGCGCCGTTGTGGCCGACACGTTTCAGGTGCGGTATGCGGAGTTGAAACGGACGTAGTCCTCGGTCAGGTCCGAGCAAATTCGGGTTGCTTGCGCCGCGCCCGCGCCAAGGTCGATGCTTAACGTGAACTCGGGCTGCGACACGATGGTGCTCGCCTCGGACTCGCACTCGCGCACGCGTTCGGTGCCTTTTTCCACGACCAGGAGGTCGTTCAGGTAAATCCGCAATCGGTCGGGATCGAACTCCGCTCCACTGTACCCGAGCGCACAAACCACGCGCCCCATGTACGGATCGCCTCCGTGAAACGCCGCCTTGCAAAGGGGCGAGCGCGCAACGGCGTCGGCAGCAGTCTCCGCATCACGTTTGGTACGGGCGCCGCGCACGTGGACAGTCACGACGCGAGTGGCGCCCTCGCCATCGCGCACGACCATCCGGGCAAGTTCCCCCATGATCTCGGTACAGGCACGGGCGAAATCGGAGAAGGGCACAGACCGTTCACTGATGGGCGCCGTTTCGGCTTGGCCACTGGCCAGCAAAACTACGGTGTCGTTCGTGCTGGTGTCGCCGTCGACAACGATCGCGTTGAACGTTTCGGGCAAGGCACGCTGAAGCACGCGCCGCAGCGCCATGGGGGAGAGATGTGCGTCCGTGAGGATGAAAGAAAGCAAGGTGGCGTGCGGCACCAGCACACGCATGCGTGGCGCGATCATGCCGGCGCCTTTCGCCATGCCGGCAAGCGTCACCGGAGTCCCGGCCAGTTCGATCGTGCGGACGGCGAACTTCGGGAAAGCGTCGGTTGTCATGATGCCTGCGAGCGCATCGTAAAAACGGTCTGCGGATACTGTTCGACAGGCCTCGCGAATACCATGCTCGAGTCGATCCATCGGCAGCGGAACGCCAATGCGGCCAGTCGAGCAGGGGAGCACTTGGCGAACCGGCACACCAAGTTCTCGCGCGGCGACTTCGCACATGCGCCGGGCATCGCGAAGGCCGGTCTTGCCAGTGAACGCGTTCGCGTTCCCGCTGTTGGTGACGATGGCGCGGATCCTCCCGTTTTGGACATGCGCGCGAGCAATTTGCACCGGTGCAGCGCACACGCGGTTGGTCGTGAATGCGGCAGCCGCGGTGGCTCCGCGTTCGGCAAACACGATGGATACGTCTTGGTTGCCGCTTTCCTTAATGCCGCATGCTGCGCTGCCGAACTGAAAGCCAGGCACACGGACGGGTACGCGAGGCAGTTCGATCTTCATGGGATTGGTTCGTAGTTCACTGGCCAGAGACACGCGTGCCTGGCAAGGGGTGGGCAAGGCCTCCCATGGCAGGGCCGATCGAACGGCTTACGCTCCGTGACACTTCTTGTACTTTTTGCCGCTGCCACATGGGCAAGGGTCGTTGCGCCCGACTTTCGCTGCTCCTGGTTGCTGGGCTGGTCGGTTTGGACGATTGGCGCCGGCCGCCAGAGTAGGAGCCATGCCTCCACCGCTCATCACCATCCGGGCCGGTTGAGGGCGCCGTTGCCGTTCGAGCTGCTCTACGTCCTCTTCTCGCGCAATCTGTACGGTGAAGATCTTTTCCACCACATCGCGTTCGAACTGCTGCATCAAGGCCTCGAACAGTTCGAACGCTTCCTTCTTGTACACCTGAAGCGGGTTTTGCTGGGCGTACCCTCGCAGCCCGATGCCTTCCTTCAGGTGGTCCATGGAAAGCAAGTGGTCTTTCCACAAGGTGTCGAGAGTTTGCAGGAGAACGATCTTTTCCAGGTGCCGCAGCACGGGCGGAGTGAACAGTTGCTCTTTGGCCTCGTAGTGTTGGTGGACCATGTCCAGGAGCCGGCCTTCGAGCTCGCTGACGGACAGTTGTTGCCGCTCTTCGGCGCTGAACGAGGGGCGAAAAGCAAAGACCTTGTAAACGGTGTCCTCGATCGCCTGCCAATCCCAATCGAGCGGAGGCGCGTCTTTGTCCGTGTACTGCGCGACGATCTCGAGCAAGACGTTTTCCGCCATCTCCAGGACGTCTCGCTTGAGGTTCTGGCGTGCCAGAATTTCACGGCGGCGCCCGTAAATGATTTCGCGCTGCTGGTTCATCACGTCATCGTACTCGATGAGGTGTTTGCGGATGTCGAAGTTGTGCGCTTCGACTTTTGCCTGCGCATTGGCAACCGCGCGCGAGATCAAGCGATGTTCGATGGGTTCCCCTTCCTCCATGCCGAGGCGGGTCATCAATCCTTGGATGCGTTCGGCGCCGAAGATGCGCAGGAGGTCGTCTTCGAGCGACAAGAAAAAGCGCGACGCTCCCGGGTCCCCCTGGCGGCCCGCCCGCCCGCGTAACTGGTTGTCGATGCGCCGGCTTTCGTGCCGTTCGGTGCCGATGATCATGAGCCCGCCGGCGGCGACGACCTTCTCGCGCTCTTGCGCGCACAGCTCGCGGTAATGGGCGAGGATTTCCTCGTACCGGGTGCGCAAGGTGTCAGGCGCCTTTTCCATCTCCTCGCGCACGTCTTCCACGACCTTCGTGTACTTGCGCCGTTTTTCTTCGTACTCTTGTTGGGCCTTTGCGATGGCTTCCTCGTAAGGTTTGCGGTGTTCTAGGTACGCTGCTTCGGCCTCGCGGAATTCGCGTTCGGTTTCCTCGTAGATCCTACGCGCTTCTTCGAAATCGCTACCGTCGCCTTCCACCTGCGTCAGAGCCTTTTGGATCGCTCGTTCGTAATCCGCACGGGCGCGTTCGAACTGTGCCAAGGCGGCCTGGACGCGACTCCCGTTGCTGGCACCGTTTCCAGACGCTTCTGCAAGGGCTGCCTGGAGCTCTTCCAAGCTCCGCAAGAAACGGCCCTGGCCTTCCTCGTCGAAGAACGGGCCACAGACCCGGTCGACCTCTTGCAGTGCCTCTGCGTAGGCGTGCACTTGGGTCTGGCAGGCCTCGGCCAAGTTGGCCGTGGCTTCCGTACGCCACTGCGCGAGGCGCTCCAGGAGTGCACGGCGTTCCTTCCAAAAGCGCGCTTCCAGAAACGCACGATGGGCTTCGGTCAGACGGTGGAGCGCGTCCGCTTGCTTTTCTTCGAAGGGCTTCCACAGGGGCTCGTACTGCTTGCGCGCGCGCTCGACGGCTTCGTCGTACGCATCGCGGAGCTTTTGCAAAACGTCTTCGTACCGCTGCCCGGCTTCGGGGAGACCTTGAGCGCGCTGCAACCACTCGTTTTCCATGTCCGCGCGGGCGAGGAACTCGGGGTTGCCGCCCAGGAGGATGTCGGTGCCGCGCCCCGCCATATTCGTGGCAATGGTGACGGCTTTATAACGTCCGGCCTGGGCGATGATGTTCGCCTCGGCCTCGTGATTCACCGCGTTCAGCACGTTGTGCTTGATGCCGCGTTGTTTCAGCAGTTTGGAGAGCCGCTCGGACTTTTCGACCGATACGGTGCCTACCAGGACTGGCTGTCCCCGCTCGTGGCACTCGACCACTTGTTCCACGACGGCGTTGAATTTTTCGCGTTCCGTTTTGTAGACCACGTCCGGGTAGTCGATCCGGATCATCGGCTTGTTGGGCGGAATCACCACGACGTCGAGGTTGTAAATCTTCTTGAACTCGACTGCCTCGGTGTCTGCCGTTCCGGTCATGCCGGCAAGCTTCTTGTACATCCGGAAGTAGTTCTGGATGGTAATCGTCGCGAGAGTTTGGTTTTCCCGCTCGATGGGAACGCCCTCCTTCGCCTCCACGGCTTGGTGCAAACCGTCCGACCAGCGCCGACCTGGCATGAGGCGACCAGTGAACTCGTCGACGATGATCACTTGACCGTCCTTCACGATGTAATCCACGTCGCGACGGAAAATCGCGTGGGCTTTGAGGGCTTGGTTGACGTGGTGCAGAATGTCGATGTGGCGCGGGTCGTACAGGTTCGTGATGCCGAGCAACCGTTCCACCTTGGCGATCCCTTGCTCGGTCAGGACCGCGGTTCGGGCTTTTTCGTCGACCCAGTAGTCCCCGGTTTCTTCTGGGCGCTCGTCGGGGCTGCGTTTTTCCTTCCGCTCGCCCCGCTGTAAACGGGGAATGATACGGTTGATCCGTTCGTATTTCTCGGTGGATTCTTCGGAGGGACCGGAAATGATCAGCGGCGTGCGGGCCTCATCGATCAGGATGTTGTCGACCTCGTCGACGATGGCGTAATGGAGTTCGCGCTGGACGTACTCGTCCAAGCTGAACTTCATATTGTCGCGCAAATAGTCGAAGCCGAATTCGTGGTTTGTGCCGTAGGTAATATCGGCCAGGTAAGCTTCCTTGCGCTCGATCGGTCGTAACCCGAGAAACCGGTAGTCGCGAACCACGTACGTGGGGTCGTAGAGATAACTGGCCTCGTGGACGATCGAGGCAACGGAGACACCGAGCAGGTGGTAGATCGGGCCCATCCACTGCACGTCGCGTCGTGCCAAGTAATCGTTGACGGTCACCAGATGGCAACCGCGCCCAGTGAGCGCATTGAGGTACAGTGGAGCGGTGGCCACGAGGGTTTTCCCCTCGCCGGTTTTCATCTCGGCAATGGCGCCACGGTGCAAGACGATGCCACCAAGCAGCTGGACGTCATAATGGCGCAATCCAATGGTGCGCTTGGAAGCCTCGCGCACCACAGCAAAAGCTTCGGGAAGGATTTCCCAGAGGACGGCTTGTTCGGCTTCACGAAGCCGCTTTTGAGCGGCTTCGATTTCGTCCCGCAGCCGCTGTTCTTCCTCGGGGTCGTCGACGCTCGTTGCCTCGGCAAGCTCACGTTGACGGGCGAGCAGCGTTTCGAGTTCGCGGCGCTCGGAGGCGGTGTCGTCCTGAATGCGTTGCCGAAAGGCCTCGGTTTTGTCTCGAAGCTGCGTGTTCGAAAGCGCGGCGACCGACTCCTCCAGAGCGTTGATTCGCTCGACCACGGGCCAGAGTTTTTTCAGTTCCCGTTCGTTTTTGGTTCCAAAGAGTTTCTTAAACAAGTTCAACATGGTTGTTGCGAGCCTCGCTCGTCTCACCTCTATGCGCCATGGCTACCGGCCGCAAGTTCTCGCCTGTGCGGCACGGGAACCGGCGCTGCTGCGCGCGTCGGATTTTGCAAATGCCAGCGCAATTGGCATTGTTCCACGGTAGCAGCTCTCCCTCGCTCCTGCACCCGCTAGCAACGGTGGTCGTGCTAGCGCTCCAGTCGGACTGCCGATTCCACAGGTTGCCCGAGAAACAAGGAGCCTACCTTTATAAAGCGCTCGGGTGCGTCGGTGACGAAAAAGCTCAGGGTACCGCCGTTGTCCTTGCGCGCCAGCTTTTGCTGGCGGAGCAGCGCTCGTACGGCCTGAGCGGTGGTACCGGCAGAGTCCACTAAAGTGACCGTAGGCCCGAGGACTTCGGCAATGACCCCGGCCAGCAATGGGTAGTGCGTGCAGCCAAGCACCAGGGTGTCGATCCCGCTGCGGCGCAAGCTTGCCAGGTACCGCCGGGCGGCAGCTCGCGCCACGTCGTTTTCGGTCCACCCTTCCTCGGCCAGCGGGACGAACAACGGGCATGCACGCGTGTAAATCTCCAGGTCGGGGCGCAGTGCTTTCAGCGCGCGAGTGTAGGCGTTGCTGGCGATGGTCGCTTCGGTGCCGATCACTCCGACTTTGCCATTGCGGGTGGCTCGTACTGCTGCTTGTGCTCCCGGCTCGATCACCCCAATGACGGGCACGGGCAGTTGCTGTTCGAGCTCCGGTAAGGCCACGGCGGAAACGCTGTTGCACGCAACCACCAAACACTTGATGCCTTTGTCGAGCAAAAACGCAGCATTTTCTTGGGCGTAACGGCAAATGGTCTCGGGAGACTTCGTGCCGTACGGGGTGCGTGCAGTATCCCCAAGGTACACGATGTCTTCGTGGGGCAGCAGCCGCGCCAGTGCACGGACCACGGTGAGGCCACCGATGCCGGAATCGAAGACCCCGATAGCCGCCGACGCGGGAGGTCGTGAGGCGCGTTGTTGCCTCATTTGGGCGTACCGACGAGTCGTGCTGCGACTTCTTGATCCGTCGGCACTTCTCCAAAGGTTTTCTCCCACACTCCCGCCGGCTCCATGCAAATGTATCGGGGAATCGCCGGGTCCCACCGGCGCAGCCATTCGAGAAGCGTGCGGTACATCGTCAGCCGTAGGCCGCGCCAAGCGCGGTGTTTTCCGTCTGGACCAGCAACGAGTTCTCCGGTCAGCAAAGTCCAGCCACGACTGCGTTCCTTCATTGCGCGCTTCAAGCCTGGGCTGAGTCGCAGATGGCCAAGGCTCACCCAGGCAACGCGACTTGGATTCACGCGTTCGACCACGCGGCGAAGCACGGCAACGTACTCCTCTTCCCACTGCGGCAGGGCAATCAGCGGGTCGAAATGAAAGGCTACGCGGAAGCCAGCTTGCTGCACCCGCTCAGCAGCCGCCAAACGTTCGTCCAGAGACGCAGTTCCGGGCTCCTCGTCGCGAATGACGGACGGGGCGTTGAGCGACCAGGCCACCACAACGTTTTCGACTGGCGCAAAGGCAAGCAACCCTTCCACGGCCGCACTCTTGGTTTTGAGCTCCAGAACCGCGTTCGGTCGCTCTGCGAAAAACGGCACGAGGATGCGCGTGTGTTCCGTCAGCGCGTCGAGAGCGAGACTATCGATCAGCTCTCCGGTCCCGATGCGAAAGCGCCTGTTTGGATGGCGACGCAGTACGTCATCCACTTCCGCAAGCGCTTCTTCCACGTTCGTAAACAGGCGCAGGCCCGGGCTGTGCGCGAGGTACTCCTGCAAAAAGCAGTAGCTGCAGTCGAAGGGGCAGTTGGCGCCCAGATTCACGACGAGGTAGTTGCAGCAAACGAGGCCGGGTGTGCCTGCAGGACAGTGGTGAAGAAACGATCCGCGATGGCGCATCAGGACAAGTTGCCGTTTCCCCGCGGCGAAACCGAAATGTTCCAGCTTGAGGGGCGGGTCGTACGACTGCACCGGCACGTCTTGGTAGGCACGGCGTACGTTCTCCGCGATGCGGGAACGCTCGCTGCCGCGTTCGATCCAGATCTTGTCGGGACGGTACGAAGTCACGGAACTCCCTCTAGCAAGGCAAACACCTCTTTCCCGGCAGCACTGCGCGCCCACTGGAGGGCGGCTTCTAGCGAGGCGACGAGTTCGGCTTGGCTACGGCCTGAGCAGGTGATGGAAATTTGGTCCCCCTCCAGACATGGAGGCAGGGTCACGCGTACCGTTGGCGGGAGACCGGCGCAGCGTACCAGTTCCTTCGCGCGCGCTTCGGCAGCGCTCAATGCGGGAAATCGCCAGCGACGTAACACCTGTTTCACCGCGACGAGGCGGGTGTTCCGGCTGGTTGCAGCAGACCGTGCCTGCAAAATCTCCGGCCGGTTCAGAACGTCGGCGATGCTCGTTCCCTCGCGGACGGCAATTTCTTCCGCCCACTCCCACAAATCGCGCAGCTGGTTTTGTCCCAGCCGGAGGGATGTCGCGAGTTCGTAAAGCGCCCGTGCGTCGGCCTCGTCCAAGCCGAGCCAATGCTCCACCAGAGCGGGGTGAAATGCACGCTCCCGAGTATAGTCCTGCACCGCTTTTCGGAGACTTGCTGGCAGCGTCATGCTGCTGCCTCTGCTAGCTGGGCCGGCCACCGGGTTGCAACGTACTCACGAGCGGCGGCAGCAAGCTCGCGGTATCGTTGCGCCTCGTTGTGGCGCCCGCGTTTTTCTGCTCCGGCCGCGAGAATGGCACATTTCGATTCGATCGTGTCGGCGGTCGCGCGCGCCCGGTGCGCATCCAAGATGTCGGAAAATAGCAAGCGTAGAAGGCTAGCCACGCGAAAGCGATCCATCCCCCAAAAGCAGCGGGAAAGTTGGTCTTCGTGGCCCCCGCGTTTCAGCACGAGGGCTTCGTCGAGCAAACCGAACTGCTCGTGGACGGCGATGCGCAACCACAGGTCGTAGTCTTCGCAAGCAGGTAAACTCGGGTCGAACGGCCCGTAGCGATCCCAAACAGAACGATGGAGCAGGACGGCGGATGGGCTGACCAAACACCGCTGCAACGAGGGGAGGAAAATATCGCCGGCGGGTTTGCGGTGAACCGCGCGCGGATTGACGAACCGCCCGTTCCGAATCCATACCTCCTGCGTCTGACTGATGGCTGTACCGCTGGATTCGGCAAAGGCCAAATGACGTGCGAGTTTGTGCGGACGCCACAGGTCATCCGAATCCAGGAAGGCGAGCCATTCCCCGCGAGCCAGGGCTACCCCGACGTTGCGGGCCGTGGACACGCCACAGCGTGTTTGCAGGCGCTCGATCCGCACGGCGCAGCCGAAACGGGAGACCAGATCGTCGGCGGTGCCGTCCGTAGAGCCATCGTCGACCACGATGAGCTCCCAATCGGTGCGTGCGAGCCCCTGTTGGGCCAGCACCGAGGCAACCGCTTCGGCAACGAGTTGGCGGCGATTGTAGGTAGGGATGATGACGCTGGCCAGCACAGAGACATGCGTTTACACAAAATCCCTGCGCGGCGAAATTGCCTGGGGGCGGCGGAAAGCTGCCCCCAGGCCGCTGCAACGATGCTGCAGCTCGATTACACGGGGTGGCGCGCTCCGTGGAGGTTCCAAGGCGCGGTGTCCCCGTGTGCGGGAGCGGGGAGACCGCGAGGCCGCTCTTGACGCACGGACTGGGAGCCTCGCCCGAGCAGCCACAAAAGGCCGGCTGCGGCCGCCACGACCGCGATCAGAAGCACCCAGCCAAGTGCGGGTTCTACGAGAGCCTCGGCCGGGATGTTTGCGGTGGCCATCAAGACCTCGATTGCGACGATGGTGCCGTACATGGTGCACCTCCTTTGCCCTGTTGCGGGCCTTTCTAGGATAACGCGCTGCAGTAGATTGTCAACGCGCTGCGTCATCACGGGTTGCGGCGGAGACAGGGTGCTTGCGCGTGTGGTCGGGATGCGAAAAAAGGGCTCCGTTGGGTGCGAGCGATGGCGAGAAAGAAACCGGTGGTAACCAACGCGGACGTCGCCCGTGTCTTGCGGGAGATTGCGCTCCTTCTGGAGATGGAAGGCGTGCCGTTCAAGCCGCGGGCGTACGAAAAAGCTGCGTATGCAGTGGAAAGCCTTTCAGAACCCATCGGGGAGCTGCTCGAGAAAGGCGGCGAGCGGGCGATCGAGGAGCTTCCAGGAGTAGGGAAGAGTATTGCCGAGAAAATCGTGACCCTGGTGCGCACGGGAAGGCTGCCGTACTACGAAGAATTGCATGCCAAGGTGCCGGTGGATTTGGCGGGTCTGAGCGCGATCGAGGGGTTGGGTCCGAAAAATATCAAGGTTCTGTACGAGAAGCTGGGCATTCGCACGGTCGAGGAACTGGAAGCGGCCGCGCGCGCTGGAAAAATTCGCTCGCTTCCGCACTTCGGTGAGAAAAGCGAGCAGAAGATCTTGCGGGGCATTGAGTTTCTCAAGCGGAGCCAAGGCCGGTTTTTGCTGGGTGCGGTCTTGCCTCTGGTGCGAGAGATCGAGCGGCGGCTAGGGCAAATCCGAGGCGTGGAAAAAGTCGCAATCGCGGGATCGATTCGCCGGTGCAAGGAAACCGTAGGGGATGGCGATCTGCTCGTAGTGGCTTCGGATCCGGACCGAGTGATGGATGCGTTTGTCTCGATGCCTGAGGTCCAGTACGTGCACGGCAAGGGCCATACGAAGTCGAGCGTGAAGCTGCACATGGGGATGGATGTCGACCTTCGCGTGGTGCCGGCGGAAAGTTGGGGTGCGGCGTTGAGTTATTTCACCGGAAGCAAGGCGCACAACGTAGCGTTGCGTCGGATCGCGATGGAACAAGGGCTGAAACTCAACGAGTACGGGTTGTTTCGCGGCGAGCGCTCGATTGCCGGGCGAACCGAAGAAGAAGTGTACCATGCGCTCGGAATGGAATGGATTCCTCCGGAGCTGCGCGAAGATGCTGGAGAGATCGAGGCTGCGCGTGCGGGAACGTTACCGCGGCTTGTCGAGTACGGGCAGGTGCGCGGAGACCTACAAGTGCAGACGAATTGGTCGGATGGTGCGCATTCGATCGAAGAGATGGCTGAGGCTGCGCGGCGGCTCGGACGGGAATACATCGCCATCACCGATCACACCCGTGCGCTCGCCATGGTGGGGTTGGACGCGAGCAAGCTCCGCGAGCAAATGGTTTACATCGACCGGTTGAACAGCAAGCTCCGTGGAATTCGCATTCTGAAAGGGGCAGAGGTGAACATCGATCGCGACGGGAGCCTTGACATCGACGACGAGACCCTAGCGCAGCTGGACGTCGTCGGCATCGCGGTGCATTCGTACTTCCACCTCCCCCGTGCAGAGCAAACCCGACGCATCGTACGCGCCATGGAGAATCCGCATGCCGACATCTTGTTTCATCCAACGGGGCGCGCGCTCCTGAAGAGGGAGCCGTACGATGTGGATATGGAGGAGCTGTTTGCCGCAGCCGTGCGCACCGGTACGGTGATGGAAATCGATGGGTACCCTGAGCGCTTGGACCTCCGCGACGAGCACGTGCGGAAAGCGATCCAAGCCGGCGTGAAATTGGTGATCGATACGGACGCCCACAGCATCCACCATTTGGACTATTTGTTCTTCGGCATTGCGACGGCACGGCGTGGTTGGGCGACCGCTGCGGATGTGATCAATACCTTGCCGTTGGAGGAGTTTCTGTCGCAGCTCAAGGACAAACGTGGCGCCGGAGTGTCCTCGCCGAAGCGCTCTACAAAAAAACGCCGCTCGGGTAGCGCGTGAAGTGGTGGACCGGTGTGTGCGCATCCAGTATGAACCGGCCCATGGATTGGTTGTGTGGCCTGGCCGCGGAGACGCAAGTGGAAACGCCCGACGGCCCGATGGAGATTCGCAAAGTGGCGGGAAAAGAAATTCCAGTGTTCAGTCGCGACGCCAATGGGCGCGTGCGCTTTCGCATGATGCGACAGGTGCGGTGCACGGGAGCCTCGGAACCGGTGTTACGCGTGTCCTTGGAAAACGGGTGGTCGTTCCGAGCCGTGCCTCGTCAAGGAGTGTTTTTGGCCGAAGGAACGATTGTGACGCTGGCTGAGCTTGCTCCCGGTGTATTGCTGTATCCGGCCTTTCACTACCCGAAGGGCTACCGTTTTCGCACGGATGGCGGGGAAGAACGGGAGTCGGCGCACGGATGGCGCGTGGAATCGATAGAGGCTGGCGGCGACGCGGAGGTGTTTTCCCTGCACGTGCCGCCCGAACGGTGCTTCTTCCTCAGCGCCGGAGTGCTGTGCTGTAGCGAGTAGGCCGTCGCACGTTGCCCGAATGCGTCAGTCGTCGCGCCCTTGAAACTTACGCACGACCGTGCGCGCCAGTCCGGGGAGATCGGAAATGATTCCGTCGACCCCAAGTCCCAGGACCGACCGGATTTCGGCAGGATCGTTGAGGGTCCACACGTGAACCTCCAAGCCCAGGTCGTGCGCCGCTTGAACCACATCGGGGCGAACAATTTCGATGTCTCCCACCCGCACTGGAACCTGCAGAGCAATCCCGGGAGGGCGGTAGTCGCTCCATCGAGCTTCGGTGACCCGGGTGAGAAAATCGACGACATCCGCGGCGGAGAAGCTGGTCGTGATCTCGGGGGCTTGTTGACGCACATGGTCGAGGATTTCCCCCTTTTCCGCGGCAACAAGGACGCGATGGGTTGCATCCAAGCGTCGAATCGTGGCGATCACTTCATCGATGAGACCAGGATCGTTTTCTTTGATCTCCACGTTGCACGTTGCCAGCGGAAATTGTTGCAACACCGCGTCGAACGTGGGGACACGCACACCATGCCCTCGAAAGGGGAAGTCGCGTCCATCCCGAGAGAAGTGATATCCTGCATCCAGGCGTTCGATTTGCCTGAGGGTGTGATCGCGCACCAAACCGCTGCCATTGGTGGTGCGGTCGAGCGTGTCGTCGTGCAGGACCACCACAAAGCCGTCGCGAGTCGGGTGGAGGTCGAACTCCAGCACTTCGGCGCCCAAGGCTAAGGCGAGGGCGAACGAGGGCAACGTGTTTTCGGGCGCTTGTCCCGCAGCCCCGCGGTGGCCGAAGACGCGCGGAGGAGGAGTTGGGTAAAAGCGATGTGGCATGCGCTCCCGCATACCGGAGAAGCGTGGAAGAGAAAAGCAGCGGGGCCCCGTCGGTGGAGTGTCGCTCCTTCACAGAGGCTCGTCGCGGCCTAAGACCCGTTCAGGGGAGGCGGGGGACACAAGCTTTGCCGCAGCGCGCAGCGCGAGGGCGATAATCGTCAGCGTCGGGTTGTAGCCCGACGACGTCACGAACACGCTTCCGTCGACAGCGAACAGGTTTTCCACTGAATGAAACCGCTGCCAAGCATCGCACACCGACGCTTCCGGACGCGTTCCCATTCTGAGCGTGCCCAGGACGTGTCGGGTTTGGGGCGGATTGTCCGCAGGCGCCAAAAAGCCGTATTCCGCACCTGCAGCGCGGTGAAGTTCCACGAGCTTTGGTCCATAAAACAGTCGTGCGGCGCGCTCGAGGGCGCCGGTACGATACGTGATGCGTGGCACGGGCTGCCCGAAGACGTCCTTCAGTTGGGGGTCCAAATCCACGCGGTTGTGGAAGTAAGGAGCGTCTTCCCCTTGCTGGATGGCAACAGCAATGTGCCCTTGAAAAATATTGGCGCGAATGAGTTTCGGCAGCGTCAAGCCCGGAATGTTTTGCAGTCGTGCGAGTTCGAACGCCTGCAGCGCCGAGAGCGCTCCGGAGATTGCTTCAGAGTTGGTGCCGAACTCGACGATGCCTCCAAGTGGCACATTGGGGTCGATCTCGTCGCCGCCGGGGCGTACCCCGCGCAAGTCCGAGATTCCGTGCGTGACCGAGCGTCCACGCTCCCCATGCAGGCGTTGGCGGTAAATGCCGACGCCTAGCGTCTGCGCGTGAAACATGAGAAAGCGCCCAACGAGTCCATTTTCGTTCCCGAGATCCGAAAGCAAACACAAACGGGCACTCTCGATGGCACTGGCGGCCAAAAGGAACACAGTGCCGGTGGCGCGTTGCGTGCGCCCGTCGTCATCGATGTATTCGACACTCGTGACTCTGCCATTTCCGTCGTGGAGCAATCGCGTGGCGTGTGCATTGTACCGCACTTGGCAGCGCCCCGTGAGGAGTGCTTCGCGTAAGGTTGTGACCGCTGGGCTGCCTTTGGAATTGTTCGGGCATCCGTATCCAGAACAAAAACCACAGTCGTTGCAGGGCGGGCGGCCCCGGTAGAACCGTGAATTGTGTGCGCCAGGGTAGGGAAACGGGTGGTAGCCAAGGGAACGAGCTCCTTCCGACAGGACTGAAGCGACGTACATCGGAAGGCCAGGCGGCATCGGGTACTCCGCGGAGCGTGGGGAGGCAAACGGGTCGCTACCCGCCAACCCTTGGACCCCAGAGAGGCGTTCGGCTTCTTGATAGAACGGTTCTAACTCGTCGTACGAGATTGGCCAGTTCGCGAAGGCTGCACCGTCGTAGCGAACGCCTTTCGATTCGAGCTCCGATGCCATCCGAAAATCGACGCGGTTCAAGCGCGGGTACTTCATGTCTGCATGTACCGCCGCTCCGCCCACAGTCTTCGGCATCGTGTTGACGTCCGGGTGGTAACGCGCGGGACTGGAATCGTCCGTCCGGAACGTTCGTGGCTCGAGCAAGGGGTCCTGCGCGACGAAACCGCGGATGCTCAGTTTCAACTCGTCGTTGCTGAACAGCGGACGAGGCATGTCCGGCGCGGGGTCGTCCAACCCGAGGAAATAATTGGGGCCATGTTCCAACACCAGCACACGCCAGCCCCCCACGACAGCCAAAACCCGAGCAGCAGCCGCACCCCCAGCTCCCGAGCCGATGATCACGGCGTCAAACTGATCGAGCGAGGTGTTGCCGAGTACCCCAGGGACTCGCGAGGGACGCACACTTGCCATTCCTGACCTCTGCAACAAAAGACGCGCGCCTCGCCTTAAGGGAACCGAGGGTTGCCAGCCAGGCGTGTTAACGTGCGAAGCAGGGTGGCGATTTCAGGCGGGAATGGGGCGAAGGCTTCGTCAGGGTTGGGTCCGGACAAGGGCTTGTCCGGCCGTTCGCGGTAGGTTTGCGACGGACGATGAAACAACGCATAGCCAAGAGGCTGGCTGTCGCCGTCGTAGCCGATGGATTTCCAGCCGACTCCGTCTTTGTTGCCGCCATACTCCGGTGCGGAAAACATTGCCTCGAAAATGTGTCCTGTAACCAAGGCGATAAAGTCAGAGTCTGCTTGCTGTACAATCTGTTGCCGTTCTGCCGTGGAGAGATCGGCGAAGTCTTTGGCAAACTGCGCCTGACTGGTGTCCACGAGTTCCCGCAACCCTTCTCGATACTGCGTGCGGAGCCCCACCAGCGGGCCTAAAACCTGTGCGTTGAAATCGAACTCGGGAACGGCGGCGGACCCGAGGATGCGCGCCCGCCAGGAAATTCGTTGCAATCGGTTCAACGGCACGAACGTCTGAAAGTCGTTTGGCGGGAAACGATTGCTTGGAACTCCACGCTCGTAGTCGGGAAAGGGATGCCTTCCGCTGTAGGGACCACCGGCGAACACCGCACCCGGATCGCTCTCCGAGGGAAGTTCGGAGAGCAACTTCTCGATATACCGATCGGCTCCGACGGCGAGCGCACCGGGGCCGTCCTCGGCGGGGAACAGCGTGTCGATCAGCGCATGCAAGGTGCGCCGTTCCTGCTGGTCGAGAAAGCTCGCCGATGCGGCTTCCTTCCCGCCGACCGGTTCCCCATCGTCGCCACATCCCGGCAGGCTGACGGGAACCAACACCGCCACACTGCCGGCAACCCCCCACCGTAAAACCTGGCGCCGCGTAAACCCTCGGCGCGGCTCAGTTGGTCGAGGAATTTCCGGAAGGAGTGGCACGGTTTTGTTCTAGGATTTTTTCTTCCGTGGCGTGAGATCGAGATCGGGTGGAGGGTGGTCCGGAAGCTTCCAGACGATGTACGGTTTGTCCTTGAGCTCGTGATACGCATTCGCCGCGTCCACAGCTTGGTGGAACGCCGCTTCGAACGCTGCGAAGTCTTCCTTCTTGATTGCTTCTTGTACGGCGGTCCAGTGTTGATCCAGAAACTCTTGCAATGCGGCTTCGTGTTTCGGACGCGTGAACGCCCCGAGTTCCATCAGTCCGCGAATTTCCTTGGCCTGGAAGTTTGCAAGGGGCCAGTTTCCCGCTTTGGCAGCGTAGTACAGTTTCCACGTCCGCTGGCCGATTTCCGGCATGATTCGTCCCAGACCCGGCTGGATTGTGGCCAGGTCCTCGATCGACATTTCACGGTGTCCGCTCCACACCGTGAGGGCTTTCAAACGTTCCAGCAACTCCTCGTCGCGCATGGTTCCCCGCTCCTAAGTGAACAAATGTTTGGCCGCCCGTCCTAGCACGCGTGCGCCCGTCGTGTAAAGACAGTGGGTCGCGATCGAGCGCAGTCGATGCCGTCGGGCGGAGAGGCTCCCTCGGTGCATGCACGCTGGACCCACGATCCGGTGCACCGACGAGCGGGGAGGGGCTCTACGATCGGCAGCCTTCACCGCCCCAGACACAAGCGGGAGCCTGCGAGTGCGTCCTGGAGCGACTGCTTGCCGGTTGTTATGGTACTCGGCCCCAGGCGAGAGTGAGGGCATGAGCCAAACGCGCGAACCGTTGGTGGAGCAACAAGTGGCCCGTGTACGCGCGTACATGGAAGGCTGCGGCCTCGTGGTCGTGCCGGACTCCGCGGTGGAGTTGCGTCGGCGACTCGTGGGAGTCCTCGAGCGCTTGACGCCGGAGGTCGTGGAAGAATGGACGCGGATTGTGGGCCGTGCCTTTGCGATCCCGGAAGTCCAGTGGCCGGAAGTTCGCGACTGGATGTCGAGCGCTCTGCAGCGTTGGTTCCGCCACATCGAGAACCCGGCGGACGTGGAAACGTACTTGTACCTGCGCAACCACGCGCGCCGGGGTTTCATTTCGCACTTCCCGGCGTCGCGTTTTTTGGCCAGCCAGATACGCTTGGTGCACCTGTTCGAAGAGCGTCTCGAGCGAGAACCAGTTCCCGCCGAAGATCGTGTGGCGTTGCTTCGGCTACTGCGGCAGGAGTTCGAGGAGCGCATCTTGCACGTTACGGACTTTTTCGTTGCCGGCCGCGAAGAAGACTTGCGTGAGCAAGAGGCCAGTTACCGGCAAGCGGTGGACAACGCTCCGGCAGCGATTTTCCGGGTCGACTGCGATTTCGGGACGATTCTGGGCGCGAGCAGGGTTGCCGAACGCCTCGTGCAAATTCCACGCGAGGAAATGATTGGTTTGCGTCTTTGGGACCTGAGCCCCGAGGACGAACGTCAGCGCACGCGGCGGTTGCTCGAGGAAGCGCGCCGCCGAGGACACGCGCGGCGAGACGACTTGCATTTGCTTCGACGCGACAGCGAGCGCGTGCCGGTGTTTGTCAACGTCGGGCTGATCGAATACGCCGGGCAACGGTTTTTCCAGGTCATTTGCGTGGATATCTCCGAGCGCAAGCGGCTCGAGAGCCAGCTGATTCAGTCGGAGAAAATGGCTGCGATTGGCCAACTAGCGGCGGGAATTGCTCACGAAATTCGCAATCCGCTGGGAATCATTGCCAACGCCCTGTTCGACCTCCAGGAGACCTTGCCGCGGGACCACCCAGCCGTGCAGGAAGATTTGCAGATCGCCCTCGAAGAAATGCGCCGCGTTCAGGAGATCATCGACAATTTGCTGGAGTTTTCGCGGACGTCGCGCGCGGAATTGGAAATGGTGGACGTGAACCTCCTGCTGCGTAAAACGCTCCAGTTGATGCACAAGAGCTTGCAGAATCACGGTGTGGAAGTGGCCGCGGAGTTCGGCGACGTAGGCTTGTGCCTTGCGAACCAGAACGCGCTGCGGCAGGTTTTCTTGAACCTCATTACGAACGCTGTGCAGGCGATGCCAAACGGCGGAACGTTGCGCATCCGAACCATCCCTCTGGGTTCCGAGCGGATTCGTCTCGAGTTTGCCGATACCGGCGTGGGAATTCCGCCGGAGCACCTGAGCAGCATCTTCAACCCGTTCTTCACCACAAAGGAGCCAGGGCAGGGAACGGGACTCGGTCTCTCGGTCGTACACTCCGTGGTCAAGCGGTTTCGGGGCGAGATTCGCGTGCAAAGTCAACTTGAGCGCGGCACGACGTTTACCATCGACCTACCGCGCGGCGAGGAAAGCGACGAAGTTGTGGGCCTTCTGGGTGTGCCCGGAAGAATGTTGCCATGAACGAACGGGCTGAAATCGGCGCGGATACCCAAGGGGAAACTACAACAGAAGCGGCTCGCGTGCGCACGCTCTTGGTCGAGGACGAACCCAACATGGTGCGCACGTTGAGTAAAATTTTGGAACGGCGGGGCCATACGGTCGACAGTGCGCCCAACGGCGCCGAAGCTCTACGCCTGCTCGCGGCACACGCGTACGACCTTGTCATTACGGATTTGAACATGCCGGTGATGGATGGGCTGCAGCTTTTGCGGGAAATGAAAGCCCGCGGGTTGGAAGCTGCAGTGATCGTGTTGACTGGTTACGGGACCATCCAGTCAGCGGTAGAGGCGCTCAAGCTTGGCGCTGGGGATTACTTGATCAAGCCGTGTCACCCGGAGGAGTTGTTGTTAGCTGCATCGCGGCTGCTCGAGCTGCGTGCTCTGAAACGCGAGGTGCACATCCTGCGACGCGAGGTGCGCCAGTACGCGCGCTTTGGCGAGATTATTGGCCGGAGCCCCGCGATGCGCGAGGTGTATCGCATCATCGAGGCCGTGAGCGAGAACAAAAGCAACGTTCTCGTTTGCGGCGAGAACGGTACTGGAAAAGAGCTGGTGGCGCGGACCATCCACCAGCGTGGCCCGTGGCGGGACCGCCCGTTCCTCGCGGTGAACTGTGGCGCGTTGTCTGAAACCCTGCTCGAAAGTCAGTTGTTTGGCCATCGCCGCGGTGCCTTTACCGGGGCGATCGAGGATCACGAGGGCGTGTTTCAGGCAGCAAACGGTGGCACCCTGTTCTTGGATGAAGTGACGGAGATTCCCCTGCCGCTACAGGTCAAATTCCTCCGTGCGATCCAAGAACGCGAGGTGACGCCCCTTGGTTCCACACGGTCGGTCAAGGTCGATGTACGCTTGATCGCTGCGGCGAATCGCGACGTAGAGGAAGCCGTGCGCCAAGGTTGGTTCCGCAGCGACTTGTATTACCGCCTGAATGTCGTGACGATTCACTTGCCTCCGTTACGAGAGCGCCGCGAGGATATCCCCTTGCTGGTCGAGCACTTTGTCGAGCGCTTTAGCCGCGACTATGGGGTGGAGCCGAAACGGGTAACCCGTGCCGCGATGGATTGCTTATTGGCTTACTCGTGGCCCGGCAACATTCGCGAGCTGCAAAATACGATCGAACGTGCGTTTGCGCTGTCGCGTGCGCCGGAGATTGACCTCGAGGATCTTCCGGTCAAAATTCGTCGCCCTTCTGGTGTAGAGCCTTTGTCGCCAGCCGAGCCTGCAAACGATGTCGAGGAGATTCTCCCGCTTGCCGAGCTCGAGCGGCGTGCCATCGTCGCGGCTTTGGCTCGAACGGGCGGCAACAAGGCAGAGGCAGCGCGTTTGTTGGGTATCGAGCGACCCCGGTTGTACCGCAAGTTACAAAAGTACGGCCTTCGCTGATCGCTCCTGATGGCGGGAAGAACAATGCGGAGTTGCCCGCCGGCTTGCCGGCAGACGACGCGCTCGAGCGCGCTGCAAAGGCCCTAAGCGGCCCTGAAGCCTGCGCCGTGCGGCCGTATCGGAAAGAGCGCTGGCTTGGCAGAGGTGTGTTGCCTTGGTGGTGGGTCGCCCGCAGTACGAAGGGCATTCAATATCCGAGCTTGCGGATCTCGCGTTCGCTCATTCCGAAGTAGTGCGCTACTTCGTGGACAATCGTACGTTCGATCTCCCTTCGGAGTCGGTCGGTTGTGCGGAAACGGCGCACGAGGGGACGATAGAAAATGGTGATGGTATCGGGCGGATGATTTCCGAACGCCGCTCCCCGTTGCGAGAGAGGCACGCCCTGGTAGAGCCCGAACAGCGTATCGTGCCGCGGGTTCAAACCAAGGGAACGGAGCAACTCCGGAGAGGGCTCGTCGTCTACGAGCAGCACCACGTTTTCCAGCTTGGCTGCGAACGGTTCCGGTAGTTGGTCCCACACCTCTTGCACCAGTGCGATAAACTGCTCGCGATCCACGAAGTCCCGTTTAGCGCCGAGGCTCCCGAGTGCCATCTTGACCCGCTGTTTTGTCGGTGCGAACAGGGCCGGCCATGCAGTACGCCTCTCGACGAAGCCGATTGCACGCAGTGGCAGTGCTTGGGGTTGTGCTGGCGCTCGGGGTCGTCGGCTGCGGAGAGTCGGGGTCCAATCCACCCAATTTGCCGGAAATTCAGTTCGAAGTTTTACCGCAGCTTGGCGGACCGATTCGTTTTGAAATCTTGGACGTGCGTGCAGGCGGCAAGCTGTTTCGTTCTCTGGCGGGACGAGAAATTGTTGCCACGGCGCCGTTTCAAATCTTTGTGGAAAATGCCGCGGCCCCCTTTTCCATGACCTTGCGTTTGCTCGATTCTGCGCCAGCGCTTGTTCGTTATCGGCTTACGGGTACGGCCGGGCCTGCGGCCACCGTGGTAACCGAGTCTGGTGTGCCAGTGACCATTGGGGTTCCCGATTTGGCGGCTGTGCCAGCAAATCCGGAGGCGCGGGTGGATGTGTGCGCACCTGCACCCGATCAGAGTACGTGCTCTCCGTTCGATGGTAGCGGTACGTTTGGCGTGGCGTTTTCCGGCACGATCGGCGATACCGAAATCACTCGCGTGTTGGGTCGCGCCTCGAGCGACGAGCGGAGCGCGACCACACCTGCCGTCATTTTCTTTCCCGATCCGCAGGACACGATTGCGGCTGTGATTCGGGCCGTGGACGCCCGCCGTTTGCTTGTGCAGTTGTTCCTCGATGGACGGCTAGCGGGGACCTCGGTGTCGAGTGGGACCGTCGTGGTTCGGAAGGATTTATAGCCGGTTGGCGGCCCGTGCCCCGGATGCACCCCCGAAGGAGGTGCAGTCGGGCCGGAGTCCCGTCGCGGCACGATTCGAAGCGGCTGTCCCCGAGGCGACAGCAAGGGCGCGGTCACAACGGTCACGGTCGGAGCGGCTCGCGACGTTCGCGGGCGCCGCGGTTGTGTGCTGCACTGGTCCGGGAGCGCTGCGAACCGTCGTGCAGCCGAGTTCCGCGGTGATTCTACACTGTTGTGATCGAAGCGAGGAGGGCGCAGAGAGGGGACAAGAAGAGCGGGCGTTTATGCCGCTCGTTTTGCCGCCTCTACCACTTTGCGTCCAGCGTCGGCCATGTCGGTTGCCGGAATAATATCGAGTCCGGACTCCGCCAGGATCTTTTTGCCGAGTTCGACGTTGGTGCCTTCCAGGCGTACCACTAAAGGTACGCGAAGTTGGACCTCCCGTGCTGCAGCAACCACCCCCTCGGCAATCACGTCGCATTTCATGATCCCGCCGAAGATATTCACTAACACGGCCTTCACGTTGGGGTCGGAGAGCAGAATTTTAAACGCTGCTGTGACCTTTTCTTTTGTGGCTCCGCCACCGACATCGAGGAAGTTGGCGGGCGAGCCCCCATAGAGCTTGATAATGTCCATGGTTGCCATCGCCAACCCAGCACCGTTTACCATGCACCCAATGTTGCCATCCAGGGAAATGTAGTTGAGGTCGTACTTCGAGGCTTCGACTTCGCGCGGGTCTTCTTCGTGGATATCGCGCAACTCGCGAATTTCAGGGTGGCGGAACAAGCCATTGTCATCGAAGCTCATCTTTGCGTCGAGGACGAGCAACCGGTTGTCTTGCGTGAGGACCAGTGGGTTGATTTCCACGAGCGAGGCGTCGGTTTCCACGTACGCTCGATACAGGGACGCGACGAGGTTCACAAACTGCTGGATCGTTTCTTTGGGCAAACCGAGGCCGAAGGCGAGCTTGCGAGCTTGAAAGGCCTGAACGCCAACCGCTGGATCGACGGCTTCGCGCAGGATTTTTTCTGGGGCGCGAGCTGCCACTTCTTCGATTTCTACGCCCCCTTCGGAGCTTGCCATGACCGTAACCCAGCCCCGCGAACGGTCGAGCGTGAGGCCCAGGTAGAATTCCTTGGCGATCGCGCAAGCGGGCTCGATGAGTACCTTTCGAACGGTACGGCCGGAGGGACCTGTTTGGTGGGTTACCAGCGGCTTTCCTAAAAGCCCGGCTACGAAGGACTCGAGTTCCTGGGCGTTCCGGCAGATTTTCACGCCACCTGCTTTTCCACGCCCCCCCGCATGAATTTGCGCCTTGGCCACGACCGGGTATCCCACCTCGTTACCCGCAGCGACTGCTTCAGCAGGACTGCTTGCAACCTGTCCAGCGGGAACCGATACGCCAAAGCGTTGGAGTACTTGTTTGGCTTGATACTCGTGAACGTTCACCGTCGCCTCCCCTCTCGTGAGTGGTTACGCCGCGGGGAGAAATTTCTCCATCGCCTCGACGAGCTCGCGGACGTGGGCAACGCTGGCTTCGAACGCCTTGCGTTCGGCTGGGGTCAAGTCGATCTCCACCACGCGCTCCACTCCGCCCGCACCGATCAGGACTGGAACGCCCACGAAGAATCCCTGCACACCGTACTCTCCCTCGAGCAACGCTGCGCAAGGAAGGATTTGCTTCCGGTCGAACAAATACGCTTCTGCCATTTGAATCGCCGCATGGGCGGGGGAGTAATACGCCGACATTTTCATCAGGTTCACGATTTCGCCGCCAGCTTGCCGGACCCGCGCCTCGATGGCGTCTAGCCGCTCCGGCGCAATCAAACGCTCCACGGGAATCCCAGCAACGTGGCAGTAGCTGCGCACGGGCACCATGTCGTCGCCGTGGCCCCCCAGGACGATCGCTTCCACGCTTTGCACAGAGACGCCGAGTTCCCTAGCAACAAAAGCCCGGTAACGAGCAGAATCGAGCACGCCAGCCTGCCCAACCACTTTTTGCTTCGGGAACCCCGTGATGCGGTGCATGCAGGTGACCATGGCGTCCAGCGGATTGGTGATCACGATGACGAAGGCGTTCGGCGCTCGGTCACGAATATTGCTCGCGACTTCCACCATGATCTTGGTGTTTACTTGTAGAAGGTCATCTCGGCTCATGCCTGGCTTGCGGGGCAGGCCGGCCGTGACGATGCATACGTCCGCGCCCTCGATGTCGTCATATTTGTTCGTGCCGATGATGTCGCAGTCGTACCCCTCGATCGGGCCCGCTTCGATGAGGTCCAGCGCTTTCCCTTGTGGAAGCCCTTCGACGACATCGAACAAAACGATGTCCCCGAGCCCTTTGAGGGCACACAGATGTGCCAGTGTGCCGCCAATCATTCCGGAGCCAATCAATGCGATCTTTTTCCGTGCCATGATACGTTGCCTCTCCCTCCTCGGCAGGTGCTGGGCGCGGCGCTCAGTGCATCGCACCCGGGAACCAAAGTGGGCCGCTTATAGCGAGAACGGCAAAATTGGGGCAAGGGTGTGAAGCCGCGTCGCCGGCGAACCCGGATCGATTCGTCTAGGCGCGGTCTAGGGGCTCCCGTGAGATGTTCGCTCGCGCACATGCAGGGCGATGACTCCGAGCCGGTCGGCAATGTTGTCTGGTCGCAGTCTCCAGGGCCCCACGAGATCCAACTGGGGTTCGACCAATGGATAAACCAGGCGTTCGAGCGTGACTTCGAATGCGCCCCGCACAAGCACCTTGGCGGGTTGTTGTGGCGGCAGCAGTTCGGCCTCGAGCCCGAGCGGTGCGGGTGCGCGCGAGCTGCCTTCCCCGCCCGTGTCGACCACGAAGGCTGGAGCCGCTTCCTCGTTGAGGAACAGCGCAACGACATAGCGTTGGTGTGGAACCCACTCGGTGGTGTGAAATGTGAAGCTTTGGCGGCCGCGTGCGAGCGTGATGTGGATGCGGCCGCTTTGGGGCTCGTTCCACAAGAAGGTCCCCGTCTTGGGTGGACTGCCCGGCTGTACCCCGATGACCGGAACCGGTGGGCCGAGCGTGGTCCGCGCGACGAACCGAAGGTCGGGCTGGCCATCGTCGCCGACCGCAACAATCGTGATCCCGGTAAGCGCGGGCGGTGGAGCCTCCACGCATCCGCTGAAACAGGCAAGCAGCGCGAACGTGCTCACAAGCCAGAACACCGAGCGTCTTCGTAGGCGGCGGGCTGCGTAACGCACGCGTCGTCCAGGGTCCGACACCTCAGGTGAGAGGCAGGGACACCGCCGCAGCAAGCATGTCTTCGCGTTCAAAGACAGGATCCTCCGTTGCTCGCTCCTTCCAGCGGCGCTACCGCCTGGGCGGCGATGAAACTGACCGTCATCGTGCCTGTGTACAACGAACGCGCGACCGTTGGCGAGTTGCTCCGACGCGTGTGTGCGGCCGCATACGACAAGGAAGTTCTCATTTTTGACGATGCGTCCACGGATGGCACAGTAGAGGAGCTGCGCGCGCTGGGTCTAGAGCCGGGCGGTTCACCCTTGCGCATCGACGGTCCGGAGGGGCAGCGAAACGAGCTCCGCCTGTTCGTGCGGCGTACCAACAAAGGAAAGGGTGCCGCAGTTCGGGATGGCATTGCCCGGGCCACAGGGGACATCGTTCTTATTCAGGATGCCGACCTGGAGTACGACCCTGCCGAGTATCCCATTCTCCTTCAACCAATTTTGGACGGCCGAGCGGACGTGGTGTACGGTTCACGCTTCATCGGCTCGCCGCATCGGGTGCTCCTATTTTGGCACTGGGTGGGCAATTTCCTGCTGACCTTTCTTTCGAACATGTTCACGAACTTGAACCTGACGGACATGGAAACTTGCTACAAGGCGTTCCGCACAGAAGTCGTGCGAGGGCTGCGGCTTCGATCGAACCGGTTTGGGATCGAGCCGGAAATCACGGCGAAAGTGGCTCGGCGCGGGGCAAGGATTTACGAAGTGGCGATTTCGTACTCGGGGCGGAGTTATCTCGAGGGAAAGAAAATCAATTGGAAAGATGGTCTTGCCGCATTTTGGACGATCTTGAAGTACAGCCTCGTTCCTGACGAGCGGTCGGCGGCGCCCCAGTTGGCTACTTTAAACCAGGCTCGCTCCCTCAGGCGTTACCATGCATGGCTGTACGAGCAGTTTGTCCCTTACGTTGGGCAGCGCGTGCTCGAAGTCGGAGCGGACACGGTCCACTGGACTCTCCACCTCCGCCACCCGCATGAGATTGTCGCAACGGATGCGGATCCGGGTTGCGTGGAACTTTTAGGTCGTGCTTTTGCGGATCAGCCGCGTGTCCAAACCGCCGTGTTCCCTCTTGGGGCTGCGTTGCCGCAAGAATGGGAGCAGCATTTCGACACAGTGCTTTGCTGGAACACCCTCGAACGCCTAGAGGACGACGTTCGTGCCTTGGAACGGATTTACGGTGCACTTCGGGATGGCGGTTCCTTGGTGTTGGGCGTTTCCGCGATGCCTCGCTTGTTCGGGGCGCTCGATCGCGCACTCGGATACCGTCGTCGATACTCGGAAGAGGAGATTCTGGAGAAGCTTCGGCGCGTGGGATTTGCAGTGGAGCGCGTCGTTTGGCTCGATCGCATCGGCGCGCTTGCGTGGTGGGTGAACAGCAAATGGCTCCGCCGTACGAAGGTTCCGCGCTCGCAAACGCGGATCCACGACTGGGTGGTGCCTTGGCTTCGGTGGGAGTCGCGGTGGCGCAGCCGATGGGGTGCGTTGCTCATGGTGGTTGCTAGACGACCGAGCGCACGCTCGTCAGCCGGCAACCACGAAAATGTACGCGGCCAGGACGAGTGTCACGAGCAGCCCAAGCAGAAGGATGCGGTCGAGTAGCTTCTCGGCTTGCTCTGGGGCCAGGTTGAAGGTCGATAGCTGCTCGCGCAAACGCGACCAGCGATTGGCCGCAGGCATGTCGTTGGCCGCCTCCCGCTCCGGCTCCCGATCGAGCACAGGAGGTGGGACTTCACGTCGCAATTCGAGTTTTGGATTTTCCGCCATCCGATTCATCGCTCGACTGCCGTCGGCGTTCCTTGCCTGAAAAATTCGCCGTAGCCAAGGGCCTCGAGAGCTTGGCGCTGGCTTTCGGTCAGTTCGTGTGGGGCGAGCTTGTCCGCCGCCGAGTGCCTTCTCCCCTCCAGATCCATGCGCCATCGTTGCAGTTCGGTAACCAGTGCAGCGGATGGGGGCGCGAGTGGGTGCTGTTCCAGGGGATCCTTGCCGAGGTCGTAATAGGCTAGTGTGCCAGATGCGCGATTGCGAATGAGCTTGCCGTGGTCCACAAGAATTGCCTCCCACGCTGGGTCGTAGAGTGCCACTTCGGCAAAGACGTGCGCAAGAGGCTTTGTGGAGGGCCCAGGTTCCATGAACGGGCGCAAGGATCTCGATCGTATGGCCGGCTCTTGCGCTCCAGCGTAATCGAGCAGGGTTGGGAACAGGTCCGTGAGGGAAACGGGACCTTCAACGACGATAGACCGGGGACGGCCCGGCCAGTAGAACATCAGGGGAACGCGAATCAGCTCTTCGTACACGGTGTGGCCGTGGTCCAACCGGTCATGCTCGAGAAACTCTTCGCCGTGGTCGGAGGTTACCACCAGGACCGTCTTTCCTGCCCAGGGATCGCGTTCGATCTCCTCGAGCAAGCGGCCAAATTCGCGATCGGCGTACGCCACTTCGCCGTCGTACAAAGCACGCAGATGTTTTCGGTCTGGTTCAGGTGCCTGCCGGCCCAAGATGGCGAGCGCAAACAGACTTTGGAACGAACCATCAACTGCGCCGCGGTAGTCTGGATCGTACAGTCGGTCGAACGGTGGAGGGGGTGTGTACGGAGCATGTGGGTCGATCGCGAACACGAACAGGAAGAGTGGCTTTGAACGCGGGCGCCGGAGTATGGCAAGCGCCCGGTCGACCACTTGTGCCGAAGTGGCAACAAGTTCCTGTGGCTCGATCGGACGCACTTGGGTGATCGGGTCGTACAATTCCACATATTCGTCGAAACCCTGTGCAAGTCCGAACGTTGGGGCGAGGTTTGGATTGGCCACAACGGCGGCGGTTTCGTAGCCCATGCGGTGGAGCTCCTCCGCAAGGGTGGGTAAATCCGCGCGTAAGCGGTCGAACCGTCCAACAGCTCCATGCACGGTGGGATATTCTCCGGTCAAGATCGACCCCACGGTCGCACGCGTCCACGACGCGGGCGCATAAGCCCGATGGAAGCGCGTACCCGCGTGCGCCACTTTGTCGAAGTTCGGTGTGTGAACTTGCGAATTGCCGTACGCCCCTAGAGCGTCCGCCCGCAGGGTATCCACGATGTACACCACGATGTGGGGAGCTGGAGATGCGCGGCCGCGTTCCCATAATGCCCAAGCGAGCAAACAAGCCAGGCCGGTGCTGACGAGAGTGGCAGTTCTGCGCAGCGTCACCGACACACGAGCTCTCTACTGAAAGTCGTAACCGAGTGCACGTAAGCGCTCACGGTCCTCATTGGAGATGGTCGCACGCGAGGCTGGTGGGCTTGGCTGCCCGAGGTGGCTTTGCAGGCGCTGGATCGTGGCGACTTCTGTGGTAGCTAGGTTTTGCGTTTCCTTGGGATCGGTGTCGAGCCGGTAAAGGAGAAAGTTCCCGTCCAAAGCCAAAATCAACTTCCAGTTGGCATCGATGATAGCCGCGTGGTGTACGGCGGGCGGGAACCGGAACAGCTCGGCGCGGAGCGGTCCTTCTTGGCCACGGGCGGAGAGCAAGTTCGGAGCAGGAAAGGGGCTTGTGCCTAGGCCGGCGGTTTCCCAGACGGTGGAGGCAATACCGGTAACTTGAACAGGCGTCGGAATTTGCCCGCGCCGGCGGTCGGGAGTGCGGAGGATCAGGGGCACGTGGAGCATTTCCTCGAACAGCGTGCGGGCGTGAAGGACATCACCATGGTCGCCGAATTCTTCTCCGTGGTCACTCACCACGACCACGACAAGGCCCGTGGGAGCGTGCTTCTCTGCTTCGCGGAGGAGAACTCCGATGGATGCGTCGAGTTCCGCCACGGCGCCACGGTACAAGTCTCGCGCCAGTGCCAAGATGGCCCGCGTGTAGGTACGCTCGCGAATTTGAATGTTGATACCCTCGATTGCCTCCGGTGTCGGGAGATCTCCTTTCCAAAACTTACTCGCATGCTGGAGCTCCGGGATGTACGGCCAGTGCGGATCCATGTAATGAACGTACAAAAACCACGGCCGATCACGAGGCTGTTGTTTTAGCCACGCGAGTGCTTCGGAACTTACTTCGCCCGCTCGGGCCTTGTCGAATCGGGGCGGCCCCGGGCCGCGTTGCCACTCGCCAAAGCCTCGATAAGTTGCAAACCCTCGTTCGAAGCCCAGTTCGGGTGCCATGACCGGATTGGCCACAAAGGCGGCGGTGGAATAGCCGCGTGCGCGCAGTTGTTCTGCCAGGGTAGGATGGTTGGGAGAGACATAAAGCTTTTCTCCCGGTTGGTACGTCAGCGGCGGACGACCCGAGAGGATGGCAGCGATCGCGGGTTGGGTCCAAGACGTCACCGAGTACGCGCGCTCGAACAATAGGTTTCCCGAGGCAAGTCGATCGAGCTCTGGCGACGGGTTTCCGCTAGCCCCGTAAACGCCCAAGGCGTCGGCTCTCAGCGTGTCGGCAACGATGAACAGGATGGAGGAGGGTGGGGCACTCCGCTGGCAGCCAAGAAAGAGGCAGCTAACGAGTGCACCAGATGCGAGGTAAGCCCACCCGAAGCGTGTCCCGTGCAGCAACTTCCCGCTTCCCCTAGAAGATAGGATCCTGACTGGACACTACCCGACTCGGCACAAGCACGTTGGGCGAAATTCCCTCGAGAAAGCGCGACACCTTGCCCAGGGTGACGCCTTGGAAGCGATCGAACACTTTTACTGGGTAAGTGATGTACAACTGATCCCGCGCACGGGTCACCGCTACGTACAGGAGCCTCCGCTCTTCTTCCAGGTCCTCTGGTGCGAGCGAGTGGGGAGCAGGAAAACGACCTTCGGTTGCCCAAATGACGAACACCGCCCGCCATTCGAGCCCTTTCGCTGAGTGGATGGTCGACAGGACCAAAAGCTCATTGTCTCCCTCAGTCGCCATGACTCCATCCACGCTATCCGTTGGCGGATCCAGGGCCATGTGGGTGAGGAATGCGAGCAAGGAGCGATGTTCCGACGCTAAGCCCACCAAGTGCTCGAGGTCCTTCCGGCGGCGCGGGTGGTCGTCCGGATATTGGCGCTCGAGAAGCGGCACGTAGTACCGCAGTACCTCGTCGGTTTGTTCTGCTGGGTTGGTCAAGCGGGATAGCCTTTCGAGCAAACTGGCTAAGCCGGACAAGCGTTCGCGCACGTCGCGTCGGGGGAAGGATTGCAGCGCGGCTAGTGGCTGCGGCTGGGCTTGGATCCATTGTTCGATCAGGGCGGCAGTCCGGGGGCCGATGCCCTCGAGAAGGAGAAGGACACGGTGCCACGACACGACGTCGAACGGGTTCGCGATCAGGCGCAAATGTGCGAGCAGGTCTTTTACGTGAGCCGATTCGACGAGCCGGTACCCGCCTCGTTTGACGAAGGGGATCCGGTGCTGTGCGAGTTCGAGTTCCAAGTCGAACGAATGGAAACTCGAACGCATGAGCACAGCGATGTCATTCAACGCGTACCCTTGTTCTCGTAACTCGAGAATTTGCTGGCAAACGAACTGCGACTGGCTGCGTTCGTCGGGCGTTGCCACTAAAAACGGTGGTTCGCCGCGTGTCCGGCGAGTAAACAGCTGTTTGCCGTATCCCTCGCGCGCTTCGGCCAAGATGGCATTGGCAAGATCCAAGATGGGCTGGGTGCTGCGGTAGTTCTCCTCGATGGTGACCACACGCGCATCCGGGAAGCGTTGCGGAAACTCCAGGATGTTCCTGAAGTTGGCGCCGCGGAACGAGTAGATGCTCTGCGCATCGTCGCCGACCACCATGACGTTGCGGTGAGCCTGGCCGAGCCAGTACACGATGTCGGCTTGGACACGGTTGGTGTCCTGGTATTCATCCACCATGACGTAGCGATGAGTTTGGGCGATCGTGTGTCGAACGTCAGGATGTTGTTCGAGCAGCGCGCGCAGGAAGAGGAGCAAGTCGTCATAGTCCAAGAGGGCGTGCTCACGTTTGTATCGAGCGTAGGCGCGAGCGAGCTCTTCGATGGCCGATGCGTGATCGAGAAAATGGGGGTAGAGTTCTGTGAGGACCTGCAGGATGGGCTCCTCTTTGTTGGCGCTCATGCTGAGGACTTCTGCCAGAGCGTCCTTGCGCGGGAACCGCGTGGCGCTGCGGTCAAAACCGAGCTGTGTCCGCAGGCGCTGCAAAACATCCTCCATGTCGCCGCGGTCGAGAATGGTGAAGTGCGACGGCAGGCCGAGCGCTGCGCCGTAGCGTCGCAGCACGGCGTTGGCGAACGAATGAAAGGTGCCGCCTTGCACGGCGCGACAGCGGCCGTCCAAGAGTGCGGCCGCTCGGTGGAGCATTTCTTCCGCGGCCCGGCGTGTAAACGTGAGCAACAAGATGTGCTGCGGTGCTACGCCGCGTTCGACGAGGCGCGCAACTCGGTATACGAGGGTGCGAGTTTTGCCAGTGCCAGCACCAGCAACCACGAGCAAAGGCCCTTCGAGCGTGCGTACTGCCTCCAACTGAGCCGGGTTGAGGGCCTTCTCGTAGTCAATCCGGTAGGGTCCCTCCGCAATGGAAGTCGGCGACCGCAGGACGAACTCTTTAATTCCCGACATGCTGCACCCGTGCGACGCCGCCGCTAAGAAAGAGATCCCGATCCGCACCGGTAACTACGGCGACCCATGAGTAACGACGAACGCGAGCACTATAGCAACCGGCCCTGGTCGGACAACGAGCGTGCGAGAATCGATCTCGATCTCCGCGGCGTCCGCTGCCCGATGAGCTGGGTACGCGCGAAGTTGTGTTTGGAAGAGTTGCACCCCGGTGCGGTTCTGCGTCTTGTGCTCGACGATCCCAAAGGCGCGGCGGACTTGCCTCGGGCAGCCGAAGCTGAGGGATACGCGGTCGTCGAGGTGTTGCACGACCCACAGGCACAGGAATGGCAGATCGTGATCGAGGTGTAAGGGGCGTGTCTGGAGCGGATGTCCGCGGGTGGTCCCGAGCTGCGCACGGGGACGCGGGCTGCTTGTCGAACGCCGCCACCGGTTGCGGGCCGCGTTCTCGGAAGCCTGCGACTAAAAGGTCCTCGCTGTAGAAGGGTCGGGCTCAGGCCGTGTTGCTCGGCAGATTCCGAAACCGCGTTGCTGCAATTGCCTCCGACTGCCTTCGAGCAAAGGCGGCTGGCGTGCTGCGCGGGCGGAAAAACAGTCTTCGCCTAACATAGCCTGCAGATGGAATTAATCGGTTGCTTCGTGCCGTCGCGGCTGGTGAAATGGCGGTACCGTGATCCAAAGAGAATCTGACGCCATCTTACGCAAGCAGCGGTTTTTGCTGATTCGTTACGTGCTCATTCTTGCGACGGGCGCGTTGGCGTTTCTCGAGCTGGGGAAGGACGCGTCGCCTTTACCCCTGGCGGTTCTCATTCTTGTGGCACTGGCCTCGAATATGGTGCTGAGCTCTGCGCCACCGTTTAGTTTCTTCGACGCTCGCACGCAGGCGCCGGTGCTTGTCGGAGATACGGTGATGATCTCGTTTGCGTTGCTGTTCACGCGGGCCAGCCAGGAGTCATTTCTGTTTTTCTTTTTCGTGCTCATCATGGCCGCCAAGGTGGAGAACTTTCTTTTACTTGGCGTGGGCGGGGCGCTGATTGGTGTGGCGAGCTTCTTCATTGCCGATGCGGGACCAAGTATGGTTTCCCCCAGTCTTATGCGGATCCCGTTCTTGTTCGCTACGGCAATTTTCTTTGGCTACGTCGTACTGCCGGAACGGACCGGAGAAATGGTCCCGCTCGTGCGGCAGGCAAGTGCAGCGGCCCGATTGCGCTCGGCAGCTTGAGTGTGCGGATTCCTCCTCGTGCCTGCCCCAGCACACCTGCCGTGATGCCAACCTTCATGGCAGCAGTGCGTTGTGCAAGTCTGGAAGCCACACAAGCGCGGAGTGTCGGTGCAGGTTGAGTGTTCGCGCTGAGGAGTGTAAAAGGGCGTACCCACGCTAGGAATCGAGGAAGGAGACAATTTGGCGTTTCGCGGACGAGGCCCACGGTTCATTCCCCCCCCGCCTGACCAACACCGGATCAACCGGTACATTCGTGCTTCACAGGTTCGATTGATCGGGCCCGACGGAACGCAACTTGGAATCGTTCCGATCGAAGAGGCCCTCCGGCGCGCAGAAGAGGCGCAACTTGACTTGGTCGAAGTTGCACCCAATGCCGACCCACCCGTGTGTCGCATTATGGACTACGGGAAATACAAGTACCAGCAGCACAAGAAAGAAGCCGAAGCGCGCCGCAAGCAGGCAACCACGACGGTGAAAGAACTACGCCTCGGGTATCGGACCGACGTGGGGGATCTGGAACGGCAAATCCAAAAAGGGCGGGAGTTTTTGCTGGAAGGCGACCGGGTGAAATATGTCTTGCGCTTTCGCGGGCGGGAAATGGCATACCAGGAACGGGGGCGCGAGAAGCTGCAAAAGGTTTGCGACGCGTTAGCGGATATCGCCCAGCCAGAAGGCACGCCGAAAATGGAAGGGCGCATGCTGAGCGTGGTGCTTGCTCCGCAGGCGAAGAAGAAGGGGAAGAGCGCCGCGTCTACGGCATCCCCGGGAGGAAGTGGGACGGAGCGCTCGCAGACTGCTGAGGGCTCGTCGGGCTCCTCGTAGTCGCCCGGGTAGACCGTGTTTGGGCTGCATCTGCAGCGGCGCTCCGCAAGTGGTCAACCGCTGCGGCCCGCTGCGCTGTGGCGTTTGGCGTAGCGAGGCGTCCCCTTGGAATTGAAAACCTTTGGCTGGCGCTCGCTCGAGGAAGGCCGGACGACAGCGGCGGGGGGCGGAAAAGGGGCCAAGGGTCTCAGTGGATTACCGGACCAGGCAGAATCATCACTCGATTGCCTCGAACGGCGAGGCGACCAGAGGCCCACAAACGTACCGCGGCAGGATACAGTCTGCGCTCGACGGATTGCACCCGAGCAGCCAACGTCTCCGGTGTGTCGTCGTCCAGCACCGGAACGCATTCTTGAAAAATGATCGGACCGTGGTCGTACTGGTCGTCCGCGAAGTGGACCGTACAGCCGCTGACTTTGACCCCCGAGGCCAATACTGCGCGGTGCACGTGTGCGCCGTAAAACCCTTGGCCACAAAACGAGGGAATGAGTGCGGGGTGAACGTTCAGGACCCGGAACTGATACCGGCCGCGAAGCTGGAACGGCGACAAAAAGCCGGCCAAAAGCACCAGGTCGATGTCCACGCGATCCAGCACCGCGTGTAGGGCATCGTTGAAGGCGTCGACCGAAGCGTAATCCTTGCGCGGCACCACTGCGTGAGGCACGCCCGCCCGACGTGCCCGCTCGACGCCAAACGCATCGGGACGCGAGGCAACAACCAGCTCGATGCGCGCGTCCAGGTCGCCCCGCGCGATCAAATCCAGGAAATTCTGTAACGTGGTGCCGCTGCCAGAAAGCAGCACCGCAAGCCGCACCGTGCGGCCACCAGTGCCCGGAACCACGTAGAGTTCGTTTCCCGTCATTCCTCGCTCTCACGGATCTCTAAAACAATTGCCTGCAAGATCAGCTCGAAGCCGAGCAAGAAGGGCAGTACGCTCAGCATCACAGTGCCAGTGGGGGCAGGACGTCCGTGGTAAATCGAGAGTACCCAATGCCAGACGCCAAACGTGAACCCGAACAGCAGGAGGGGCACCCCGAGCAGCCAAAAGACGGCAATCGGAGAAAAATCGCGCAGCACGTACTTTTCCCAGATGCGCTTGCAGAGCCCCCGAAGGAGTCGAGGGGGAAACGTGAGCAGCACCTTCCAAACCTGCAAGTGCGACTCCTCGTCTCCATACCGTGCCGGAATCGGAATGTCCTTCACGCGTACGCCAAGGATGTTCAGATGAATCAGCATGTCGTTTTCGAAGAAGAAATCCTTGGCAATGTGGTCCGTGGGAAGTTTCCGGAAGATGTCTGTTCGAATGGCTACAAACCCGTTCTGGGGGTCGAAAATCCGCCAATAACCAGAGGCGAGCTTGGTGAGGAAAGTCAGAAGAACATTGCCAACCAGGCGGACGGTCGGCATTTGGCGCAAGTGGTCTGTGTGTAAAAACCGATTTGCTTTGCTGTAGCCGTAGCTCCCGTGAACCAGAGGTTCGATCAAGCTCTCGAGGTAGGTTGTGTCCATTTGGCCGTCGCCGTCCACTTTTACCAAAATGTCTGCGCCGAGCTCTGCGGCATGCGTCATCCCCGCAAGTGTCGCGGCTCCCACGCCGTGCGGCCCGGGGTTACGGATCACGGTCACGCGGTCACCGCCTGCCGTGCTCGCCACCTGAGCGGTCCCATCGGTGGAGCCATCATCGACGACAACGACGTAGTCGACGTACTGCGGTAAGTCGCGGAGCACGGTGGCGATGTGCTCCGCCTCGTTTCGTGCGGGAATCACGGCAGCGATTTTGTGCCCCTCGAACATCCGCCGGCGGCGATTAACGGAAAACCCCCAAACTTTCTAGCGAAGGCGGGCCGGCGTCCATAGAAGACCATGAGTGCAATCGGTGGGGTTTGTGCGGGCTTGCCTCCTGCGGCGATGTTTTCGTGGTACTTCGCGTCAGAGGGACTCGGAAGCTCCAGGTGCGGTTGATGCGAACGGCTTTGCGAGGCGGAGCCCCTCCAACAACGCACACGCAGTGGGTCGCGCGAACGCCCGGCTCCGCGTTGCCTTGTAGAGGCTAGAGTTGCACGGTTCGCGTACACCTCGGAACCGTTCGGAACCGAAAAGCGGCTGTAAGGCACCGTCTTCCGCCGGCCCCGCGTTGCGCGGACAAGATACAAGTTTTAAAGAGACGTCGGTTTTCGGACGAAAAGGAGGGCTGCGATGTATCGAGCGATCGAATTGCCACCGTGTGGGCCGCGTGAGTCGATTCCAACGAAGTTCGACACCATCTTCGATTGGGGGTACGAGTTTCGCCGCGAAGAGTTGGTGCGACTCTACGAAAAAGGCAAGCGGCTACAGTGGAATGCGACCACGGACATCGACTGGTCGATCGACGTCGACCCGGAGCGTTTGCGCCAGGAAAACATCGATGCGTTCGATGCGGTCCTCAATCCTCCGCAAAAACTCGATGTTGCGACCCGGCGCAAACTGAAGCATCACATGGATGCGTGGATGCTCTCCCAGTTCATGCATGGAGAACAAGGTGCGTTGGTGGCCACGGCGCAGCTGGTCAGTGCAGTGCCGTTTACGGAAGCGAAGTTCTACGCTGCGAATCAGGTAGCCGACGAAGCACGCCATGTGGAAGTGTACCGGCGCTACCTCACCGAAAAGTTGGGTCTGAGCTACCCGGTGAACCCACACTTGCATACGTTGTTGGAGCAAATCATCCGGGAATCGCGCTGGGACATGGTGTACCTCGGCATGCAAATTATGGTCGAGGGGTTGGCGCTTGCCGCCTTTGGGCTGATGCGGTTTATCCAGCCAGACGAGCCGCTCATTCAGCAAATCACGGCGTACGTCATGCGTGACGAGGCCCGCCATGTCGCGTTCGGGGTTCTCTCTTTAGAGGACCTCTACACCAAAGAAATGTCGTCTACCGAGCTCAAGGAGCGGGAAGAGTTTGTCATCGAGGCAACGGTGCTCATGCGTGATCGGCTGCTGATGGGAGAGGTGTGGGAGCGCATCGGCCTCGATCCGAAGATTTGGCTCCCATGGTCGCTGAGCACGCCCTTCATGGTGGGCTTTCGGCAAATCTTGTTTTCCAAAATCGTTCCCAACTTGAAGCGGTTGGGCCTGCTAACCCCTCGCGTGCGAGAAAAGTTCCAGGAGCTTGGCATCTTGGGATACGAGTCGATGCCAGATTCGACTCAGGAGGAAGAAACGGCGGTTCCCCCAGCATTGCTGCAGTTTTTCTTCCAGCTCCAGGCCGCCGGTGCCAACCTCACTCCGCCAACGCCCGTGTCGCACCAGTAAGGTGCTGCAACAGGCTTCGCAGCGCAGGGTCTTCGCTTCGCTGGGCAGCACTGCGGAGACGCTGAAGCTCCGCCTCAGGAAGCCGTCCTGAGAGCTGAGCGAGGTGCGCGATGGCAATCGCTGCGTGGTACTGCCACTCGTGCGATTGGGTTTCGAGCAATCTAAGGAAGGCGGCGCGATAGCGGGTGTCGGCAGGGCGTCCGCGTAGGTGCCAAAGTGTGCGCAGCGCAGCGTGAACACGCTGCTGGTCTTGACGGAGGAGGGGAAAAAGTATGCCTGCAGGTGCTCGATCCCGCCACGAGGACCCACGCCGTTCGACGAAAAACACGTACCGCTGACCCTCGAGAGGTGTCGTTTGCACCCGCAGACGCAACCGAGGTGGCATCTCGATGCCACACCACGAGATAGGATCGAGGAGCACGACCACGCCACCTCCTCGTTCATCAGCCTCCGTGTTGCCTGTCCGCCCGGCCACCACGCAGTCGCTGGCGCGAAGGAGATCCAGCAACACCGGTTGTAGCGCGGAAATGTGCGCGTACGCGAGCGCCGGCGCCAATCCAAGGAACAGCGCGACGGTCAAGAGCCGGAGCCAAGAGCAAACGTTCTGCGACATGCGGCGTTGGCCTTCATTTCGTCCGTGAATCCCAGCAAATTCAGAACGGTGCAGTTCACAGCCGCGGCGATGTCGATCCCGACGGACAAGCTTTCGTGATAGTGGGAAGGAACACGCCGACCAGGGAAGTTCGGATCGTAGGACTGTCCCTGACAGGGGTCGCGAGCTTCTTCGTCGATCGACGGCGCCGGGTAAAAGTCGTAACCCGGAACGACGTAACCAAGCTCGTCAGGCGACAGGCCAAGAAAAATCCGGTAGGGTGCTCTGAGGTAATTCACCAGGGTCGGTTCGAAGGGTGCACCGGTGTGCGCTTGGGGACAGTCGCGGCGGTGGTGCGTTTCCACGCCGTACACGAGTTCGGGAAACACCTCGCCCGGAAGGGTCACGATTTGCACTTGAGGCCGAGCTTGGTGGTCGAGGAGCTGGAGCACTTGTTGCTCCATAGGCACGCAGATCCCTGTTCCTGGGGGACAGTGATCTTGGCGAAAGATTTCTTCATCGAGATCGAGCAAACCAATTTGGTTTGCGAAGAAGAAGAGCGCATTGGAGCCGGCCAAGTAGTAACGAGTTTGCCGCAGGTCGAGTGACTTCACTTCGACGTCTTGGCCTTGGTTGCGGAGGGCGCGGACAGCTGCGTCCCCGACAACCTCGCCGATGCGCTGCGTCCGTGCAAAGCCGAGGTCGTCGCGTCGATCGAACTCATTGCCGCCGGTACCCCGAGGGTCGGCGTTGCCCACACAGGTGTCGCCAACGATTTCCACCGCACCGAGGTCGCCAGAGAAATACACGGCAGTACCCCCAAGAGCCTGTTCTACTCGCGCGCGAATGAATCCGGGAAAGTCGGAGCTTACGTAGAGGTTGCGATCCTCTAACGACTCCGGGTGCGTGTTCCAATTGATCAGGGTGGCCACCGTGCTGTTGTCCTCCGCGACAAACTGCAGGATGCGGAGTTCGTCGTCGAAAAACCAAGGCGGGCGACAGCGTGTGCGCACCTGTAGCCCGCGCAGGTCAAGGTCGAGTTGGGGATTGGTCACCGCCGCTCGCACCCGTACGGGGCGCATCGATTCTGGGCGCGCCGCCTGCTGGATTGCGCGGGCCACCTGGCGGTCGACGAACTGCAAGTACAGTGGAAACTTCCCATCGCGGAACGCCTCGGCCCCCCACAAACCGAGGGCGTCCGGCGCCTCGTGATTGTGCGTACTGGAATACAGGAACGCATCGATTCCGAGGCTCGGATCGACTAGGGCTTCAGCGTGCGCAAATCCGTAGTACCTGCCGTGCTTGAGAGTGCCAACGAGGTCCACGCTGACTAACGCCACCTTCGTGTCGCCGGCTTCTAGCACCAGGGCTCGGGCCCAAATGTCATCGTGGCACCCGAGAGCAATGCGATTGCTGCCGAAACCGGCCAGGAAGATGCCGTCGTACTTTGTGCGAGAACTCGCATCGAGCTCCGAGTTGCGAGGATCGTTCACGTAAAGCTCACCGAGGTCCCAGCGTCCGTTCCCGTTTTTGTCTTCGAACGTTTCCCCCCAAACGCCGGTGGCGGTGATAGGACCATCCCAGTCGGGATGTTCGCCGCAGGGGGTGATCGGGACGGCTGCGACGCCGACGCGTAAAGGAGGCGTTGTTTGTAAGGGTCGCGTCGGTTCGCCGTCGTCACCGCACGCAGTGAGGAGCAAGGGAAACAGAGGCAGGAACGACAGTATTTTCGCTCGGATGGCGCCCATACGCGCGACGACTACTCGACGTGGCGCGGCCAAGTCAACTGCACCGGGTTTGCCACCGCGCGCTCGTAAGCACCAAAAACCAGTGGGGACCACGGGCCGGAGACCCTTGGGAATGATCTAGGCGAACAAACTCTCCGCCCCTTCTGTTCTCATACTGGGTGTTTGGTTTGGATGGACTCGCCCTGGCTTTGCCGGTGGCTTTTCTTTTCCAGGATGTGCGTGTAATTGCAGCACCGATGGCTGAGTTGTGTAACGCATGCGGCGCCTGTTGTCGGGTCATTTACGTCGACCAATCCCCCGAAGAGATTCGTGCGATTGCGCAGCTTACGCGCGTACTGGGAATTCCGTCGGACATGCAATTCGCTGCGGAGCACTGGCGGCCGCTAACGCGTGAAGAAGCGATGGTTCGAAATCCCTTCTACACTCGCCAACTTCCCGCCGATGCTCATTTGTACACCTGCGATCAATTAGGCGAAGATGGGCGCTGCCAGGCGTACGAAATTCGGCCGTTGGTGTGTCGCGGTTACCCTTGGTATGGCGCGAAACCTGAAGCAATTCCTTTGGCGGACCCAGAATGCGGCTACAAAGCGGAGCTCCCCGCGGCTCCGAGCGACAATGCCGGGAGGAAGGCCAAACGAAGGCATGCCCCCGACGCGTGAAACTTATACACGGCGGTTTGGAGGGGGCTCCAAAACATCTTCACCCCGCAGATCGGTGAGCAGCCGAGCCGCTTCGTGACGCACTTCGACGAGTTTCGGGTGTTGGAGGATCCATTCGAGCAAGACTTCCACGCGCCGAATCCAAAGTTCGGCTTCCTCGGCAGCTTGCCGGTCAGGCACGTGCTCCAAAGCTTGCTCTAAGGTGCGGTTCACTGACATGTTTCTGCATTGCCCTCGTGTCGCGGAGTACTCGCTTTTTCAGGTTTGCGGGAAGCATTCCTTCAATAAAAGACCGGCGAGGTCGTCAAGGGTGGAGTTCTACCTGACAGGCTGGGCGGCGCGCGGCATTTTGAGGTCTGCGATGGTCTCGCTGTGGGCGGTGATTCTGAGCGTACTTCTTGCGGCTTGTGGCGCCCAAATGCCTAACAGCCTAAACCTCCCCGAGGTGCGCGAGGTGCGGATTGCCGAAGCGCAAAACGGAGTGGGGATCGGAGAGCGGGTACGCTGGGGCGGAACGATTTCTACGGTGGTCGTCCGGCAGGACGAAACGTGCATGCAAATCGTGGCGCGGCCGCTCGATGAGCGAGCTCGCCCCCGGCTGGTAGACCGCAGCGACGGGCGATTTTGGGCATGCAGCCAAGGATTTTTAGACCCCGAGATCTATGCTCGCGGTCGATCGGTCACGGTCGTCGGGCGGTTGACGGAGGTGCGGGAGGAAAGGATTGGCGAGCGCCCATATCGTTTCCCCGTTGTCCGAGTCGAGCAATTGGTGTTGTGGCCGCGATCGGCACGGACCCAGGTGCGCTACATCACTCCTGGTTGGTACTGGTGGGATCCCTGGTTTTGGGGACCACCGTACGTGCGCCCTCGATAGGTCGGAGCGCTCCCCTCGTTTTGCGAGCCCAGGTAGCAGAAGGAGTGCGGCTCCGAACATCTCGGCCGGACAGACCGTGCAACCGGTTCGAGCCGCAATCACGCCCGCGGTCGGTCGCCGGTAGGTTCGAATCCGCCGGGAACGTGTTTGCGCAGTAGGTTTTCCGTCTGCAACAGATTCGTCAGGGGTTTTGGAAGAACCGCAAAGGAGCGTGGCCTGTCAAACCCCGGCACGCGGCGGCGTTTTTTTGCGCTGCGAAGCGCGTTCGGTTCTCTGAACGGGCTTCCCTGTCGCGGCTGCAATTGCCGACAGAACGTCGCTTGCCGGATGCACGCGCATGCGGAGCGTCGGGCCGTAATGCAAAACGAACGAGTTCACTGCTTCGACCGAGTCCGCCTCGAAAATCGCGATGCCCCGGAACGCTGGCTGGTGATCGGGCCACACATACTCGCCGAGAAAACGGAACCCTTCGGGCATGTGCTCGGACCACTCGAGGCGTTTAGCAATTGCAGCGTCAAGATCCTCCCAAGTGAGCTCGTACTCGGCAACGAACAGCATTGTGTCTCCTCGGATGAACTGGACTAACTCGCAGCAGCCTGCATGCGGGTGGCGGGCTTCGCGATCGCGTGGCGGGATTGCCTGGCCTTCGCCCTTCTTGAGCGAGCGGCAAGCCAGCGGGCCATGGGTTCCCAAACTTGCGTTGGTGCTTGCGAGCCAGCGAGGATGCCCATGTGCCCGGCGGGCACAAGGAGAAATGTTTTGTCTTTGCTCCCGACCTTGCCTAATAGGGCTCGCACTGCCGCCGGTGGGGCAACTTGATCGGTCTTTCCAGCGAACACGAGAACGTTACTGTGCACGTTGCGCAAATGCACGACCTTTCCACCCAGTGTAAGCTGCCCCCTCGCCAGCTTGTTTTGCTGCATAAACTCGCGAGTGAACTGGACAAATGCATCCCGTGGGTAGTCGATGAACTGCCCGACCCACTGATTCATCGCATCGAAGCCGGTGACGTACTCGTGATTCCAAAGGTTCAAAAACAAGTCCGTGTACCGCGTGAGATTTTTCATGGGCGTGAGCAACCGAAATGCTGTGCTCGACAGGCCTCCGGGCACGTTCCCTAACGTATGGGCGAGCGTTTCGACTTGCTTGCCCGCCAGTTTGGCTACCCACGCCAAGATCCCCATTTTGCTCATGTCTACCGGAGTTGCGATGCACACGATATTCCGCACGTCGTGGTCGGCCTCGACTGCCACGTACATGAGACAGAACACTCCGCCCATGCAGTAGCCGAGGAGGGACAAGGTCTCGACGCCGGAGTCCTCGCGCACGGCTCGGCACGCTGCTGGCAGCCACTCGACCACGTACTGGTCGAGGCGAACGATTTGATCGGCTTCGTCAGGTTCGCCGAAGTCCACCACGTACGGTTGAAAGCCGCGTTCCAGCAAAAACGCGACAAGGCTCCGGCCAGGATACAGGTCGTAAATAAAGGGCTTGACCATCAAAGGGGGCACTAGGACGATCGGTACCGGATAGCGTTGTTTCACCGACCCGAGGTGGTACCGGCGCACTTCCAGCTTGCCTTGATGCAAAATGGTAGTGTACGGGGTGCGACCAACCACAGTTTTGGGATCGCGAAGAAGCCAATCGAGTCCGTTTAAGAATCGCAGGAGTGCGCGCTGGGCTTCGATGCGCCCTCGCCAATCACCCCGCTGAAGGAGAGTACCGATCATGTGGAAAGGGACCGTAAGCGCAGTGTGGCACCTTGTCAACGCAACGAGCCTGCGGTAGCGCCAGCGCACACGTGTGCGCCGTCCGGGCTCTACCGCGAAAGGGAATTTTGGGTTGTCATTTGACGCGCCATTGCGCAGGATGGTAGCCATGATGGCATTTGGGGAAGAAAACTCGCAACGCAATGGGAGGGTGGGCGCAGCTCACTGCGGTGCGCCGTGTGCAGTGATGGACGGGAGACCATGAGAAGAACAGGATCGGAGATCGCGTCGGTTTTGCTGATGTGTTGGATGCTTGGTGGATGTGGCACGGAGTCGAACTTGGATGTCCGTCATCCACCTCCTCCGACCGCACCCAGGTTGGAGGTTCGCATAGGTGGCCAAGTGCGGATGCCCGATGGCCGCGTGGCTTACCAACCGAAGTGGCTCGGGTGGATCAGCGAGGCCTTGATCCAGCGGGCGGAGGCATTGCTGGCCGCCAACGTGCAACCCGTCGGGCCGGGTGTGCGGGTATCGTTAGGTGTTTTGCGTGCAGATGGCTCCATCGAAGGGCCACTGGCTACTGCCGCAACCGATCAAAATGGTCGCTACCAATTGGCGCTACCAGACGGCCGGGACCCGGCGTCGGTGTGCCGGTACGTGGTGTACGTCGGAGAAGCAAGCAATGGCACGCTGACGCGGGCACTGGTGACCGCAGCGGACGACGCGCAGGACATTGACTTTCAAACCGAAGCTCTTGTGCGGCTCCTTCTGGACCGTGCGGCTGCCGGGTTTGACTTGTGTGCTGCAAGCGTCACCGAATTACGCGCGCTCACGAGTAGGATTCGTGCATTGCCGGACGTTGTCGTTGGCGTGAACGCTGCCGATGTGAACTTGAAAGCCCGGCAAATTGCCGGCGCGGACGAGGTGCTGCAATCGTTGCTCGACCAGGCGCTCGCACCTACACCAACGCCTGTGCGCACCCCACGGTATACCTTCACCGCTAGCCCCACGCGTACGTCCACCGCCACGCGCACCGCGACGCCGACGCGTACGCAAACGCCTACCCGCACGAATACCCCAACAATCACGCCGACTCGCCCACCAACACGTACGCCGACCCCAGGTGCGCCAACGGCAACTTCGACCGCTTCCCCCGCTTCGACGGGCGTTACGCCGGGTGCTCCTTCCCCAACTCCCACGGCAACCGCCACGCAACCCGCGGAGGAGGAACTCGTGCGGACGTGCACGCTACGCCCAGGCACGACAGCGTCGCGGGTGTTCGTACAACTTCCGGAGTTCGGGCTTTCGATCAACTTGTCCGGACGCCAGGAGTGGCGCTTCGCGCCTCCAGATGAAAATGGCGTCCGGCAAATAACCATTCCTCGAGAGGGGACGGTGTTCAATCGGGTGAGTTTACCGGCAGGTGCCGGGTTTGCGTGCGTTCGTTTGTCCGCAGATAGTTCTGGGTTCGTGGACTGCGACGGTGGCACGGTAGGCTACAACACGCTCATCGAGCAGGACCACAATACCACGAATCCTCCAGGACCTAACGGCGGCTTGCCGCAAGATCCCGAATGTACTGCTACTGCCACACTTCCCGACGGGCAGGTGAGCCGTGCAACTCTAGAGGGCTCTGGCGACCCACATCCTGGAGTGTGCCGCAGTCCTGTGAAGGCCACGCGCACGGGCGAGTTCCCTGCCGGGGGGATGCTGCTGTACGAGAATTTGTGTCTACGCATCCAGGAACCTGGGAGCATGGACCCGTGCCCGCCGGTCACCGAGCCCTGCGATCCGGAGGCAGGGGAGCTTGCGCTCAGTGGCTCGATCACTTCCGGTACGACGGAGGTGGTCATCTATGACCAGGGGAATACCGACAAGGTTATGCGGGACGCTACCGCGCAGTGTGGCTCCGTGCCTTGCGTGACCAAGGTCGTTGGCGCGCCGTTCCCTTGCCAAGCGATCGAATCCGGCGATCTGAGCAGCGGCCGCCTTGGATTCGGGTTCCCAGTGCTCGACGTGCCTCTGCTGAACTCCCACTTCGATCTCATCGGAATCCTCTCCGTCATGTGCCAACCCCCTCCAACACCAGCGCCATAGAGACCGGAGAGCTGATGCGCTCCGCCTGATTGCTCCGGACACGTTATTTCCGTCCTGCGGTTGCCGCGGTCCTGAAAGCGCGGCGCAACCGCAGGACGGGCTTTTTTGATGACAACCGAAAACTCGTCGGGGTCGACCGAACCATTTCTGCGTTCTGCTGTGCCTATCCTTGGGTTTCCGTACCGGGGCGGCGCTCCAAGCTCGGCTCGACGGAGATGGTAGTTCGTTGCAGACTCCTGCACGCGACACGCGCGAGTCAGGTGCTCCTCAACTCCAAGTGGGCTTTGCCACCAAGGGCAGGGGCAAAAGAAAAGCGTGCTACTAGCACCAAAGTGCGTAGGTTCGATTAGCGACGGCGTCCCTGATTTTTTTTTCCGCCTAGCGCTCATACTTTCGTCGCCGCCGATGCCCTGGGCCGCACGCACGGCTGCGCGAGAAGTTTGTCTCCCCTTCGCCTGTTGGGGAGGCCGGGTGAGCTCGAGAGACGTAAGAAGTTTTTCCTTGCATGGGGACCGCAAGCCACACAAAATTGCTCGTGACGGTGGTTGTGCGAGCCGTGAACAGGAGGAAGCATCGATGTACGAGAGATTAGGGAGGACGGGAACCTTGCGGGGCCTGCGCAAGCTGCAGGCTCCGCTGCTGATTGCAGCGGGCATTTTCTTTCTTGGCGGTGCTGTCATGGCGGCTTCTGCCGAGCACGGTCGAGCGAGCATTGGTTCGTGGTGGGTGAAGCACCCGAAAGCCACCTCTGGACCGGTTGCGTTTTCCATGAATCACTTTGCCGGCACGACAGCCGTGACTGAAGACGGAGAAATTTGGCACGCAATTCAAGGCCAGAGCTGCAACGAATTGTACGCTAGCACGATCGGAACGGTCCGCTCCGGTTGCTCCCGGATGCGGAGGGGAACTTGGACAGTCACGGAACGGCTTGTGGGAAGTCGCACTCGCCCAACGGGAGCTGGAGCGACCGTGAAGGTCAACTGGTATCGTCCCGAGCTGGGTGGCGGGAATGTATTGCGGACCACAGGATTTTCAGAGGTGGATCTGGGTGAAGCATGGAGGGGGATCCACGTCCGACTCCGGGCAACGGGGCGGAACGTAGAGCGCATCTTCACAGTACTCCCAGGAGCCGATCCGCGTGCAATCCAGATCGAGTTGACGGGGCTCCAGGACATGGCAGTCGCCTCGGACGGGTCTCTAGAACTCGCCACGCCCCTAGGTGTGCTCGCCTGGTCTCCCCCGGTTGCGTTTCAACTCGTGGAAGGAAATCGTCGCGTGGTAGAAGCGCGCTATCGGGTCCTAGGCGCAGGGCGAGTAGGCTTCGAGTTGGGTGATTTTGACCGCGAGCAGCCCGTAGTCATCGACCCGTACCTCAGTTCGACGTTTGTGGGTGGCACGAATGCTGACACCCTGGTTGATGTGATCCGCATCGGTGGATTCTATTACGCTGTGGGTACTAGCGAGTCTCCCACCTTGGCTCCTTGGAGTTCGGGTTTTCAGGGAACCCTGGCCGGATCGAGGGATCTGATTGTCGCACGGCTTCAAGGAACTTCGGGGTCACCGCTGGATACGGTTAGTTTTTTTGGTGGCACGGGAACAGAAGAGGGCGTTGCCATTGGGTCCGACGGTGCTCTCACGCCCTCGATCTTCGTTGTGGGGAATACGACATCGTCTGACTTGCCTGCCACCTCGGGATCCGCGCAACCTACTTACGGTGGGGGTGTCAGTGACGCGTTTGTGGTGAAATTTTCCGCGGATTTGACGACGGCAGTAGCAACTTACCTAGGCGGAGGAAACGACGATTTCGCCGGAGATCTCACCGTGGATTCGAGCGGGCGGCCATTCGTTGTGGGTTGGACCGACTCGAATGATTTTCCAGCAGTTGCGGGAGGTGGGCAGCCAACTCGTAGCGCCGGCTTCGATGGCTTCGTAAGCCGCATTTCGGGCAACCTGGCCAGCGTCGAGCAAAGCACGTTTTTGGGGGGTAGCGGGAACGACTACTTAACTGCCGTGGGACTCGAGAGCGGGACCGTGTACGTTGCAGGCCGCACGGAATCGGCGGATTTTCCTGCGGTGAGCGGGGGTGCTCAGGGAGCGATTGGGGCGCCCCCGGACGGAGTCGTGGCGAAGTTGGCGGATACGCTCACAGCCCCCAGTGCGCAAGCGTCGTTTGTCGGAGGAAATGGTTTTGACGCCACTCACGGTATTGCGCTGACGAACCTTTACGTTGTCCTAGTTGGCGAAACGAATTCGACTGACTTGCCCACCGATCCTAGTGTGTTGCAGCCATCGTTCAGCGGAGGGCCGACCGACGCCTTTGTGGCGAGGCTGTCAAAAAGTCTCACGAGCAACCTTCTTGCGACCTACTTTGGAGGCAATGGAACCGATGTACTTCACGATGTGGCATCGTCGGCTTCCGCTCTTTCCGACGTTGTCGTAGCCGTTGGTCAGTCGGGTTCGACCACACTGCCGGCAGTGGACGGAGGCGTACAGCGGGTACCTTCCCTGTTCCTCGACGGGATGCTGGTGCGAATCGATGCTGGTGGGTTGACACCAGCCTCAGCGCAGTCGACGTTTTTCGGCGGCACACAAGCGGACGAGCTGCGAGGCGTGTGGGTGTATTCGGACCTGGCTGGGCTCGATCGTGTCGTAGCGGTCGGAGCCAGTAAAAGTCCTACCTTGCCGGGTGGGGACTTCGCCGCCCAAAGCCAGAATGCCCAGTCCGGGGTGAACGATGGATTTCTCGCGGACCTGCCTGGTACTCTTCAGTTTTCTTGTCCCCCTGAACCGGTTGCAGGTTGCCACTCGGCGACGGTGGCACGACTGCTAATCCGGGACAAGGCCGTTCCAGGTCCGGACCCGAACAAACGTGACGTACTCTCTTGGAGTTGGCTTGGATCCGGGACAAGTACGTCCTTCGAAGATTTTGGGAACCCCATGATTCTTGGCCGGAAGACAGAGTACGTGTTGTGCGTTTATGACTACTCGGGAAGTACTCCGTTTTTAAAAGCCCAGCTGAAGGTAACGTTCGAGGGGACCTGCGGCACGACTAGCAAGCCGTGCTGGAACAAGGTCCCGAAAAAGGGTGCTCAAACTGGCTTTCAGTTCCGCGATCCCCTGAAACTTCAAAACGGTGTGGGCAAGCTGTTGCTCAAACGGGATAGCAGCAGTTCTGGGAAAGATCAGATCAAGCTCAAAGGCACTGGAGCCGGCTTGTCACTGCCTGGGCCATTCAGTGTGAGCGAGTACTTCTCGGTGGACCCGAAACTTGTGGTCCAATTTCTGAAGAGCGATGGAGGTCGTTGCTGGTCGGTGGAGATGTTGGGCGGCACGGTGAACCGAAACACGCCAGAATTGCTGCGCGCAAGTTGCGGCGGCAAGCGGCCAGCGTGCCAGTGAACTGAAGTGAGATTTGCGCGCGAGGGAGACCGTGATGACGCGAATTCAGGCATCGAACGTACGAAAGGTGCCCCTGCTGCTGGGGCTGGCTCTTGGGGGTGTGTTCCTAGGGTGGTCGAATGAGGCACGGGCGTACAATTGTGGTGGACGCCCGTTCGAGGCGCCTTATACCGTGACGCCTGCGAATACCTTGGTCGGTGTGACGACGAACTACACGATCACTGCGAGGGTACCGTCACTAGACGGCTGTGACATTACCACCTCGACCGTCTTCACGTTGACGTTCCCCGGAACAACGGATGTTAGTGGCGTCCCGACCGCGGGTGGGACGATCGACGGCAATCCGATCACAATTTGGATTCAGGCGAGCGGTGGCACGCTAAAGTTTCAATCACCGATTGCTCTGAATGACGGCCAAGTGTTCACGCTCGTTTTGAACTCGGTAGTGAACAGTTCTACTTCCGGCCAGCAAACCTTGGTTATGTCAGCTTCGCCTGTGCAGAATGGGTCGATTGGCAATTCGAACTCCGATCCATACACGCTATACGACCCGACCCCCACGCCGACTTATACTCTTACTTTTACTCCCACACGAACGGGCACGCCGACCTCCACGCCGACCTCGACGATAACCTTCACGCCGACATGGACTTTCACCCCAACGTCGACCCCGACCGTGACACCTACGTTTACTCCGACCGCGACCCCGAGTGTGACGCCGACGCCGACCGATACCCCGACAGCCACCGCGACCTCTACGTTTACCCCCTCAGAGACGCCGACCCCCACGCCGACCGAAACTCCCACGTACGCCTACTGCCTCTCCGGACCCGCTGTTGGCTGCATTGCGACGAATAGTGGCGTGTTGCGGATCACCGACGCCGCGAACGACAACCGCGACAGCATCACATGGAAGTTTCGGCGTGGTCCGGCTTTAAGTCAAAGTAACTTTGGTGACCCCGTAAACGGAAACACCAGCTTCGCACTGTGCATTTACGACTCCGGAAACTTGGTTTTGGAGGCGAGGGTCGGTGCTTCTCCGACTTACTGGAAGGCAATCCAGAATGGCTTCCGTTATCGCGATCGAGCGGGCCTCACGGACGGCTACCGGCGGTTGGTCCTCAAGGGAGGGAATGCTGGGCGATCCCGCATCGTGGCGCGGCTGGCAGGAGCGCCGGTTCCTATGCCAGCGCCTTTTAGCCCAACGCAGTTCTTTGCCGCCACGAGCGGAATCACGGTGCAACTCCGGCAGTCAGGCGGGCCGTGTTACGAGGTTTCGTTCGGGAACGCGACGATCCGTCGGAACACGGTGAACCGCTTTGCGGCCAGGTTCTAGCCAGGGTCTTGCACCGGTAGAGGAGAATCTAACGGACAGATTCCTTGATCTCGGTTCGTCCCCAAACAGCGCTGGGTGTGGCGGTCACGACGGCGCGTATAGGCTGTTTCGGCCGCTACGCCTGGCGCGTTCAGCAGGGCAGGATCCACGCGCCGTCGGCACCATACCGAGGGCCCTTGAACGTTGATTTGGTTGTACCACCCCAAGGACGTCGCTGGCGAAATCGTAGGGCTCGCTTCTGATGTCGGCCCCACACGATCAGAGCGTCGTCGGCAGCGTTTTCGTGGCTTCTCGTGCTTGACGGTGCCGAGTGTCGCGCCGGTCGGCGGGCTTTCGCGCATCGGTAGGTGGTGCCCAGGCAAAAATTCATCTCGAATGCGGTGCTGGTCAACTCTTGGAAGCTGCGGCGCGGGTACGCGAGAGGATCAGGAACGGCGGTCGAGCCAAGCAATTTCGCCAAGCTGAAAAGGATCGCGCTGTTGTTCTTCGCGGGAGCGACGGTCCATCACGGCTACCCGGCAGACCGTGGTTCCCAGCCGCAGAGCTTCGTCTGCTAGTCGCTCGGCTAGATACTGCAGAGCCGTGGTGCCACCCGTGAGATTCACGATGACCTCGGATGCTTCCAGCAAGATCCCACGTGTGCGTTCGGCGAGCTGGTCTGCCTCGCGGAACGCTTGATACGGATCGTCGAAAAGTTCCGTCGTCACCGTCGTCGGTGAAACGCTTGCAGCTTGCAAGGCTCGCCCCAGATTCTCGGCAGCTTCTTTCGAAGTCAGGACCAGAACCGAGTCCGGGTGCACATGTCGAAGTGCGGAAAAGAGCGCTCCAGGAGAACGCCCCAGTGGCGCGATGAGCAGGCGAGAGCGAGCTGGAAAGTGCACTGCGATGGCGCTTGCCCGATCGAGTAGGGAGCGGCCGAGTGCGAGGAGTTTCCCCATCCCCTCGGGCGTGACGCGAACACGCTCCTTCTTCATGCCGGCGTGAGCCAGAAGGTTTCGTTGCTCGGAGATCTTGTCCCAAAACGCAGCGAGGTCACGATGCAAGTCGGAGAGGCGATCGGCATCGCACTTCGCTCGGTAGCTCAGAGCACTGAGAAAACGCTCGGCGGGTTTTCTCGCGTTCCGATAGTCGAGCCAGTCCGCGATGTTGCCCCGTCGCCAAAGAATGACGTTCACCACCCACTCGCGCATGGCCTCGAGCGCGTTCGCGTAGTCGAAGTGCTCAGAGGCCCATTCAATGAACTGCCATTGCCGGCGTAACTCGGCTTCGTCCAACGGGACCTCGTGTTTCGTGGAGAATTTCTGGGCCACGGCCCAAGATTGAACGGTCTCGGCCAGCCCCTGCGCGGCAAGGACCGCCGCGTCCATCCGTGTTTCTGCTTGCTGCAATGCGTCGAGGAGATTGCGCGCCGCAAGTCCAGCCTCGATCGGCAGACCATACGCCAGTACCGGTGCCAATGCCTCCGCCGCATCTCGGATAATGGACACGTGCCGCCCCGAACGGGATTTTTGGCTTCCTCGCACGAACAGCGTGCGGACATGGCTGCGGAGGGCCTTCGCGAGCGACTGTGCGCGCCCGGTTTCCCGCAGGGCCGCCAAGGCTTGGTACCATTGCAGGAGCTCGAAGAAGGGAGTGACGTCGATGATCGGACACGTGCCGTCAGCTCCGCGGAGCTCGAAGGCACCGTAGTACAATCCGCGCACGGATAGATCCCGCAAACCGACCAGATACGCCAGCGCGGCAAGATACAACACCGGTTGGTGCCGCAGCCCGAAGGTGAGGTCCACTGCAACTGCAGGTTGCGTTTCTACAGGCACGGCGTCGAGAATCGCCACTAGGATTTTGGAGATGTCGTCGGGTGTGCTGGCCTCTGGGACCGTCCGTGGTCGTACGTCCCGTACCCCAAGGTGGCGGCATTCCGCGGCGAGATTCTCGAAACTCCGGTCTAAGGCCGTCTTCGTGCCGAGAACGCTAACGCAGATATGTGCCAACTCGTCGCGATCGAAAGCGAGCGCCAACGTGGCCACCGGCGCGAAGCAGGTTTCCCAAAATTTGCCGTTGTAGGCGTAACGCGCCGCCTGGTAGTTTTGCGTTCCAAGCGCCGTAAGAAGGATCGTGTTCTCCTGGTTCACAGTTGGGTCGCTCAGCCGTTTTTGGGGACGCTCGGATCCGCGAGTTCACGCCTGGGCGAATCGCAGCCGAAATCGAGCTCGTAGCGGCCGAAACCAAAGGTGGTTGCTTTGCCGACCTGGGCTATCGAGCCGAAGTGGAGCAGAGGCACGAGCTCATGCAGGGTGGGGCCACTGAGCCGGACGGTGCCGACGAGGCCTGGCCAGAGCATCCACCGCCGCTGTCGGCCGGAGTAACGACCGACGCGCACGACGCGAACGTTCGCAACCGACTGCAGCACCTTTGCGGCTGACGACCACGCTTCCAATGGTTGCGAGCCAGTACGCTCGAGGTGCGCAAGGAGAGCCGCCCGGCGGGCGATCGCGTCGATCAGCAGAGGGGCGTCCACCAACGACGCGATTTGCCCTTGGTGCTTTAGCCGCAAGGGCGTGACGAAGCGCAGGGTCACAGAATCGGGTGCCCTTCCGGTTGGCAGTTGCGCACTTGGCAAGGGCGTCAGCTGTTCAAGTTCCAGAGTGACACGCGAATCGCGAGCACCAAGACCTTTGCGCCCCACACGCCGCAAGGCACGGCGCAAATGGTCCCAGTAGTCCCAAACTTTGCCAAGCGCCACGAGGCGGAAGCGAATGCGGTTCCCTCGATGGACGACGATGGGCTGCTCGGTTGTCGGTACCAATGGTGGCTCGGGAGCGATCGCAAGCGGACGCGGTGGCTCCGTTGTTACACCGAGCTCACGAAGCGAGTCTAACTCTTTGGTTGGCGGCTCGAACAAAACAGGGTACGCACAGCTTGGTTCCGCAGGACAACCAGCACAATTGGGGCGCGCCTTGGCAATACAAACCTGGTCATAAACGGCTCGGGCAAGCGCGCCGTGCAGAGCCGTCGTCGGCAGCGGTGGCAGTTCGCCTGCACGCGTTACTTCGTACTGGATTTGCCACACATGCAGACGGGGCAGGCCGGACATAGCTCAGACACAAGAGTCTTGGATCTTTTTCAAGAACTGGTTCAGTGCTCGGTCCCAGTCCGTGGGCGGTTGTGCCGAGTAGTTTCCCTTGTACTCCAGCTTTGGTGGCTTCTGGCTCGGAACTAGCGGCCCGTCAGCACGCCACACGAGGGGATGGTACTTCCCGTTAATTTGGATTACCCGAATTTGCAGCAAAGATGCAGCGCGGTTGTACTGCTTTGGCGATGCGAAACTAGCAGGGTGGTGGCGAAAGCGGATTGGAAGCCCGAAGGCAGCCAGCAGTTCGGGTTTGTGGAAGTCAGGGCTGCTTCGAAAGTTCTGCAATTCGTCCCCGACCTTATCGAGAGCTTCGTCCCACGAAGCAAACCCCTCCTTCCAGAGCCACACATTCAGCTCTTGCCCGAGATGCTGGTGCTCAGCATCGATCGGCGGATGGAACCACTGGCGAATTTTCTTCCAACCGTGCTGGAGACGCTGCTTCCACTCCTGCGGGCTTGCTGCACCGTGGGCAGGGGGGAGTTGCGCACACTCCTCCCAGCCACTCCATCGGGTGAGGGCGAGGGTGCCGTAGCCACGCCGCGAACGGCTTCCCAGCCCGCCAAGATGGCCGAACAACCACAAGGAGGCAGCCCAAGCGTGGCGCACGCGCTCTTGGTTCTGCCGCTCTCGCGGTTGCCATTGCCAAGCTAGCCGCACTGGAACCGTGCCCTGCTCGGGAAGAATTGCCCTCCGATCATTGTTGCTAAGGTAGAACGTGTACCCCAGATAAGCGGCACCTGATTCCTCAGCTCGTCGCGGGTTTAATCGCACTTCTAAGGGCTCCGCGTCTTGGACCCACCGACGGACTTGCAGGGCAACAGGCGAGGAATGACCGCTTCCGGTGGTCGCGCCGAACATCAATGGTTCCCACGTCGCGAAGTCTCTATCGATCGCGCGGTACCACCAGCGGAGCGCCCCACGAAGGCTGAATGGGCGAATCTCCGAGACCCCGTTCGGGTCCGCGCCCGCGCAAAACACAGGCGTTACGATTTGCAGTTTTGCGTCCAACACTGGCTGGTCGCTCATGATGTGCCTCTTAGTGGCGGTAAACTCCAATCACGCGGCCGCCTTCCACTTCAAGCTGGAAGCGTACTTGGTCTCGCCGCAACTGGTTCAAGCTCCCTGGATTGATGCCGAACCTTTGTTGACAGAACTTAATGGATGCCTCGTACGTCGACCCGTCGGGAGATTTGAAAACGATGCGATCCTCATTTCGGTCGAAACGTTCGATCACGGCGCCGTTGACGGTTTTTTTCTCCGGTGGCGCCGATTCGCGCCCCGCCTGTTCGCGTGTCGAGGACACCGATGCACTGGCGGCGCGCTGGAACAGCCCGTAGCCAGACGATGTTTTCGCACCTAGCCCCATTTCTTCCAAACCTTGGAGCAGGTACTTCTCGGCGTCGCGAAGCGCACTTTTGGCATCCTCGTTCCCAAGATTTCCTCGCGCCACCAAGGCGATTTCGAAACGGGCTCCAGGCTTAATGCGTAAAAAGGGGAGCGGAATCGGGTCCTCGCAGTCGTGCGGGATTGGCGATTTCCCTTGGTAGTAGTCGGGGTGGTGCGGGCTCATGACCGGATAACGCGGAGCGGAGCGCGCCCGTAACGGATGCAGCCCTTGGTAGTAGTCGGGGTGGTGCGGGCTCATGACCTCTTGTTCCAGGCACCCGGCCTCTAAAGGGATCCCGTCGAGAAAGTCCACCTTTCCAGCCCAGCCCTTGTCGCCGCCTTCCCCAAAAAGCTCATCCATCGGGTCGCGATCATTACGTTTACCTGGTTCTGGGACCTCTCGTTGAACCGGCTCGGGCACGGTATGTTTCGGGCTGCTGGCCAGCTCTACCTCTGGCACTCCGAAAAGACTCCTGCGCATCGCAGCGCGGGCAAGCCCCTTGAGCCCCGTACCCGGCAAGTAGGGCAGTCCATACGTGTGGTGCAAGCAAAACCCGAGTTCGAGCGGCGTCGGCGCTGCGAGCCAAAGCACACAAGGAGTTTTCGCTTTTACGACAAGGCTTTTCGCTCGTTCCCCTAAGGCTTGAAGCCACATCGTCCTTCTTGCGTGCCACGCACCCAATAGATTGCTGAGTTTCGCGACCGTTACGCACGCCGCCCGGAAAGCTGCTCCTCTATCTGGCTTGGATCCCTTGCCCTCGCGTTTCCACTCGACAAACTTGGATACTTGTAATCCAGAGTGAACGACCGCCGCGTCCCTCACAAGCTTTTCGGTGCTTTCGGGCAGCACGTAGATCCTGCGATTCTCCCCGCCGCCGTTTCCCTGGCCGCCTCCTCCGCCTCCGGGGCGTCCACCTCGGCCGCCGCCTCCTCTGCCAGTCCTCGGCGGTCCCCCTCCTGGTCCCGGTCGATTTCCAATTCGCGTAGTCGGCTCAGCCATGATCGAGGCCCCCTCTCACCTCAGTCGCCCCTTGCTGCTTTTGGTCACCAGCTTCAAGTTCCACCTCGGCAAAGCGCTTGAGCCACTGCGCTGCGCTGAGGGCATCGCGGGTTTTGCGACGCACGTTCTCAGCACTTTTTACGAGTTCCTTCACGGCATCGGCAGTGTTGCCCTGATTCCCCTTTAAAAGATCCAAGTGCCGCGCAAGCTCTGTCGCCAGTCTTTTCTGTTTGCCGTCGTAGAACAGCAGAGTTTGCGCCAAGCCGGAGCTTTGGATGTGCGACGGCAACTTGCGAATGTGGCTGAGCAACTCTTTTTTATTGGCGTCTTTCGTTTCTTTCAAAGTGCGAATCGTCTTCAGCGCCCATTCGGCGCGTTCTTGCTCGATGTGCTTAGCCTTTTCCGCCATCTTGCTCCTCCTTCCCTAAAGCGCGGCTTCTATGGCCAGAGCCGGAGTCGTAAGAATCCGCGGCCCACGGTTTCTTTTCCTCCGAACTGCGCCACTGGGTTCGTGTTCACGAGGTCTCGAACCCACATCCACCCATCCGCGTCTTGGCCCTTTTTCTTCTTCAGGCGCGTTTTTTCGAGCCCGAGTACACTGTAAAGCAACGAATCCGCCGGCAGATACTCCTCCGTCCACAGCGCGCCCTCCTGCACCGTTTTTTCCTCGGTGAGGCGCACGCGGGTCACGATCTCGGTTCCGTGGAGTGCTAGGTCCCCAAACACGTCGTCCGGAGCGATGACGAGGTTCTTCGGTAACAAGTCGTTCCAGTATTTCATCTCCTCTCCCGCGGGCAATACTTCCTGCAAAAGCTTGCAGAGCTTGTCCAAAGGTTTTTTCTCCACGGGCAACTCGATCTCTTCGATGAGTGCAGCGGCAAGGGGGAAGTTCGTATGGACCAAGCCCTTGTCCCCGCTGAGTTTCAGGCCCTCGTTGATCGCGGCGTGAATGTCACTGCGCCTGTCGGGATTGCAGTCGCTCGCGTCGCGCAGAAACCGGCTGAGCACGTACGGACTCGTCACCCAAGCAAACGCGGCCGCACCCACGCTGCGCACGGGCAACAGCAGGAGACGCGCGTCGCCGACGACAAGGGACCCGGCCTCCAACGGCTCGCCGCCAGCGCCCTCAGGCGGCGGACTGCCAAACAGAGCCGTCGTGATTCCATCTTTCTCGTTGCCGTTCAGTCGCTCCGACAAATCTCGCAGCACTCCTTTCACGCCGGAGCCATGGATCGTGGGGAATCGCGTGTGGCGCTCTCGTTGGATGGGCAGATCCACCGCCCCTAACTCTGCCCCTGTGCCCGCGTGCACTGGAGTCTCCGCCAGCATCACGAGCAAGCGAGTGTCGAACATGCGTTGCGTTGTTTGTGTTGCCATAAGTCCTCCTCTTCGAATCCCCTATTCCCAAAGACCGACCAGGCAGAAGCCGAAGCCAGCCGCTTTTTCCTCTTCGCGCTTGGCCAAGTTCCGGCAATGGAGCTCTCGGAGATCGCCTTCCGATTCGACGTAGAGCACTGTGCCAGGTGGGTAATAGGTGCGCAGTGTGCGGGGGCCTCGTTGGTGTTCGGTGCCGTTGCGCTTCTCGGCAACGAGGTGCCAGCCCCCGATTTTCACTGGTCTGCCCGCGGCAACGGCGTGCACCCGCACCGCGGGTTTACGGTTCTCCAGGGCGTCGATGTCGTCGGGATGGATCGGCCCAACGCACAGCAGCCGCGCGCGATGGAGCTCGGTCGATGCTGGGCAAGACGGAACCTCGGCTGCCTGCGGCTGCCGCACGCGCACCAAGTGGCCATCGGCCCCGAACCGCACGGCATGCCCGTCGATTTGGTGCCACGGGATATCCTGCCCTTTGTCGACAATGGGCAGCGCCAGCACGCGATCTTTTCTGAGTTGCACGGCGGTGCGGACGTAGAACCTCCCTTCCGCCACTGTGTTGCTTTCCGGGTCGATTTGAATCCCAATCCTCGGTTCGGTTTCGAAGTCGCTCTCTCCAGTGGCAGGATCCGGTACCATCATGGTGGGTGCGCCTTGCAGCCACTGACCGAGGAGTCCTCCGTCCAACGCTCGGATCCCGAGCGACTTTGCCGAGTGTTCTTCCAACCGGGGAGGAGGGATAAGAATGTGCGTTCTCCCCTCACGCATCGAACACGCGGTGCCTGTCGGCGGCTCGATCGCCTCGAGACGTTCGATGTGCCTTTGTCCGGAAACATCTTCGACTGCAATTAAGTCTGCCGGAACGGGCCAGCGAAGACTGAGGCGAGGTCCGTTTGGTCCTGTAGTTTGGACCGCAGGCAAGACAGGGCCAATTTGAAACTTGGCTGCGCCGTCGGGCTCCCCAAGCACTCGTTTCACCAGTTCGAATTTCGGGTGGGTGGACTCGAGGCGTCCGTATTCCACTGCCGGCAAGCCCAGAAGCTCGCTGAGCGCGCCCCGCAGCGCTCCGAGCACAGTCCACGGCGGTGGAGGCCATACGAAATCGGCATGCACGACCCCGCCGATATCGAACGGCCGTGCAGAGCGAATGGAAAACACATCCAGTGGTTCGAGTTGCAGTACCTCCATGACTCACCCTCGTTCTCCAGCACGGGCCAAAAAAGCTGCCACGGTTAACGCTTCGCTCCAGGCAAACAACGCGTGCGCGTCGTCTTGCTGGTGCGCCTGCCGCACACCTTCGCCGACTTCCATGACGATTCGCTCGAGGTCGGGCGCCATTTGCTCGTCGACATTCAGTTCGCGGCGGCCGATCACACGCTTGGCCAGGGCCTGTCCGATGTTCCACAATTCTGGGGAGCTCCGGCGAGTCGAGAGCCTCCCGGCAACCGGCTCGATATGCAACCCGGCAATCTCCTGTCGAAAGGCGGTTGCGAGACGCGGCGAGACAGCACGCTTGTTTGTTGCGAAACAGTGGGTGAGTTCCACGAGGGACAACACCGGGGCTGAATCTGAAGGCGCGCCGGAACCGTTCTCGACCCAAAAAGGCAACACCGTCTTGCTCACCGAACCGGAGCGCCGCTGAACCACAATGCCGAGGGCGTTCCGGCCGCTTTCTTTTGCTTCCTCTAGGGCTCGTCGCGCTTCGCGCAGCGCCGAGCCGAGCGGCCATCGGTAGTGGAAGACACAGATGCCGACCGAAGCGGTGGCCCGCGTACCAAACGCGAGTCCCAGGCGATCGGCTTCTCCCCACCAGTCGGGTGGCTCTGGCATCCCGCTTTGACGGAGCCGTGCGGCCGTCCACGGACGAGGATGTTGCAAGCGCGCAAGGAGTTCGGCCCGAAGAGTGGAGGCTGCCTCGCGGCCATCGCGGAGCACAGAGCTGCCGAACCCGTTTGGCCAACCGGAAAAACGCAAGCGCAGACGCAAAGCCAATTCCAAGGCCACTGGTATCGGCGCCACGAACAAGGCGTCGTCACCGCCGGCATATACAAGGTGGCCGGGCAAACCCTCGCCCTCCACCGTCATCGGCACCGCGAAGCGTGCGAAGGTGGCAGCGGCGGCGCTGATCGAGGCGTGGAAGCCAGGTGTGAGGAATCGCTTTCCCTCGAGTTCACCCGCCCTCCCAGATTGATTCGCTAGTATCTCGTCCCGCGCTCGCGTATGCAACGTTTCCGACACCGAAGGAAAGCGGCTGTGCGTCCCCGAGAGCCACTTGCCCATCTCGTCGCCATCGAAGTCTACCACCGCTAGATAGGGCCGCGGCGGGTCGATGCCGGCCTTTCTCGCAACCTTGCGCAGCGCACGAGCCGCGCGAATGGTGTTTTCAGCCCGTTCGTTCTCGCCTTCCTCGCGGGGAAATTCGAGAAGCCACTGCCCGTCGATGTGCGCGAACTTTCTGAGTTGCTCGTTACCAGAACTGTAGGCTGCGAGGTCGACTGCTTGCGGGCAGAAGATTTTCTGGTCGGACTCCTCGATGGCTCCGTGTCCAACATCCGCGCTCACTGCATCTACGAAGCTTTTCACCGCTTCAAGGAGCTTTTTGTTGCCATCGCTGCAAGCCCGAATCACCTCGAGCTTGAACTGCGCAGCGGCGATTTCTCCTGTGGAGGGGTGGCGTTGCCCCATGGAGTCTCCGCCGTCGAGAGCAGCCGGCTCGTACGTGCGTTTCCAGGTGCAAGGCCCGCACAGTTGCTCGTTCTCCGATAGTACGTCTTTGTCAGCTCGCTTGGAAAACCCTTCTGTGCGCTGGACCCAAAAATCCTGCCCACCGAGCACTTGGCGCTCACCGCAACAACTGCACTTGAGACCGCCTTCATCGCAGTGGGCCTGGATCCGCTCGCGCTTGGTGGCGTCCACCAACAAGGTCGCTTGGTCGTTCAGGTCCGCGTAGAGAAGTCCCGCGTTGGGCTCGTAGCCGCCTCCAGTCGCTTGCGTGAGTTGGCTTGCCGTTTCGAGCATGTTGGAAACTAAGGGCTGGTGCTTGTGCCAGGTTCCCGCAGGCGAGTCCTTCCATTCCCACGGGCTTTCGTCCAGTGGCCAGGGAACCACGCTCCAGAAAACTTGCAGAAGAGCGCCTGCTTGGTCCTCTGCCCGTCTGACGTAATCAGCACCCGAGCCGGCTTTGGCGGCTGCCTGCCTTACTTGGTCGACCCACGCCTGCCGAAGGCGCGATGCGATCTCTTCGGCGCATTGCTTAGCTTCGTCAAGCGGCACCACCGCAGTGAACAAGTTGGGCAACGATGGGGTCCGCAGTGCCCGAGCCAAGTGACGCTCGGTCTCTTTTACGACTTCCCACAGCGCCCGGTGGCCCGCCTGTTTTTCTTCGTTGGCACGGCACGGGCGGCCTTGAAGTTGCTCGAGCAACCAACGGTCGAAACGAGGCTCGTACCGCAAGCTAGGGAACAGCACGTGGTCGGGCCCGAAACGTTCCACCACTGGTTGCATCGCCGTCCAGGCGGTTTCCGCGAGAATGCTGGAGGAAGCCCACAGGTCGCGCAGTTTGCGCGAGGCCTGGATGAATTCCTGTACCGGAGCGAACTGCACCCGAAGCAAGGCGGCCTGTTGCCCCGTTTGGAGGATGGAGGCCAACGCCGAGACAAGCGAGTCGTGGATGAGCACAGAGTGATCCGGCATTCGCGAATCGGCCGGCAGTAGAGGCCAGAGCAAACCCAAGCGGGATGGGTCCTTCCCGCGCTTCCCCTCGAGCGCAGAGAGCAATTCGGGTAGGAAGCGCCACAGCAGGAGGAAACGTAAACGGCTGTTCTCGATCTCCTCGAACACGGCGGGAATGTCTTGCGCCAGCTCCTCTACTTTGTCCACGCACTCTGCTGGAAAAAACAGCTCCAGGGGGCGGCCTGTTGCCGTTCCGGGCACGAATATAGGTTTCCCCTCTAGAGGGTGGATGAGCTGCAACTCGGTTGCGGGGTTTACAGTAAGGTTTCTCAGCCAATTGTGCCGGTCGGCCCCGGCGGCGAGGTGGTCGGCTTTTTTGATGAGTTCGCGCGTCGTGTCGTCGGCCTCGTTCCCGGTCAACTCGACCGCGATGGAAGCGCCTTGCCTGCCGTGGCCCCGTCCGAGCGCTAACGGCTTGTGGGGCGGATCGTGCAAAAATGCGTGAATTTTCAGCGACCATCGATCCATTGGCGACACCGTGGAACTCCCTCCGTGAATCCTTTGCGTTCTTCGTATCGTGCAGGGCGACGCCTTATCCTGCTGTCTGTTGAACTTGCAATCCTTCCTCCTCGCTAGGCAACATTGCCGCCAACGGTTGGCGGGAGCCCCCGGACGTGGAGCAGCTCCGGTGGAGCTCCGATACCGTACAGGCGATGGCGCCGCTCTCCCCGAATTTGCACCTCGTAGGGAGCGCTGGCCGCTCCGAGCTTGCGTTTCAGTGTCTTGTTGAGTTTCGAAATTTCCGGCCGGAAATTTCGTTCGCTCCAATTGGGCCCGACTGCAACGCTTTCGACGGAGGACATAAGTTCTCTCAGTCGTTCCCGGAGCGATGTCGAAATCTCGCTTGCCGACACAAAGCAGCGCTCGCATCCCGGACACGACATGCCGGCTAGGTGCATCCTTCGCCGCTCGGCGAGCAGCGCGTAAATCCCTACCCGTAGGGGCGAGATTTCGATTTCTTCGCCACCGCACACCAGGCGATGTCGCTCGACGTCCACCAGGATTTCGGGGCGCACGTACTGATGCAGCCGTTCTTGGAGTCGTTCGACGAGTTCAGCAAACGAGCTTGCCTTCAAGTCTCCCTGCTGAGAAAGCAACCGGAGGCGAGGAAAGGGCAATGGGGCGAGGTCGATGTGAATCTCGTTCCGCGAGACCGAACGCACCTCTCCGCTCGGGGTTTTGATGCGCACGAGTCTGCCACTGCGTGGTGGAAAGAAAAAATCGGTTGCCTCGATATCTGGCGGACGCACGAGGACGTGCGACAACTCGTCGTCCACCCGCCCGTACAACATCATCGCGGTGGCGAGTAGGTAGCCCATGGTCTTCCGTCCGCCGGCAATGGAGGCGTGTAGTGGAGGGGCCCCTGGTCGGGTGTGGGTGCGAACGAAGTCCATGATAAAGTTCCCCGCCGCCACACTGTCTTCGGTACTGCGGACATCCTCCAGCGCCTCTCCGTGCGGACCTTGGATGACTTTGACGTTGTCCAAGCTGAAGCTGAATTTCCGCGCAGCCGGCCAAGTCCGGCGCAAAGCTGCCCACTGCCCAGCCCTTCCGAAGAGTGCTCGTTCGATGTGGTCGCGCCCTGCAGTGGTCGTGAGTACGAACACCTGGGTTTTTAGCGCCGGGCTAGTTTTTCGATTGCACAACGCCCAAACGGTTTCTGTGATGATTTGCGGCGTCGCCCCGGCCACAAACAACAGCGTTCGCTCCCACCCCACGACAGTGTTCCCCTTGTGCGTGGCCTCACTACGGCGAGTGGCGGTGCGTTGTCAAGAGCTTCCCGGATTGGGCGGGCACTCGACGGCGCGCTTTTCCGAACCGTGTGTTCCGCTGGGGGCGCGAAGTTCTCGGTGTTTGCAGACGCAGGGGCGGTGCAGGCCCGCGAGGTTAGATCACCCGGAACTCTTCGTACTCGGCAATTTCGCCTGGGCCGACACTTTCGATCCGTGGCTTGCACGCCGCGCAGAGGAAGTAGTAGCGCACCCGATCGGTCTTCGGGTCGATCAGCCGTTCCACCTGCCGTTGCAAGCGGCGCAGGTGGTTTTCAGGCAGGTGGGCGGCTTCGAAGACCGACTTTTGTACCCGGATGGCGTACTTTTTGAGTGCTTTGACCACGCGGTAGCGAGTGCGGTCGTCGGAAATGTCGAATGCAATGACCGTGAACACGAGTTGCCCCCAAAGAGCGTAACGTTATCGGACCACGAAGGGTTCGTACCGTTGCTCGATACCGAGCATGCAACGCGCGAAGTGGCGCACCTGTTCCTCGATAATCTGGCGGTATTTGAGTCGCTCGTTTCGAGGTGGGTAAAAGATCACGTTGCGAAGGCGACGCTCGAACAGTTCGATGAAGTACTTCATCGCGTCGCGCTTGAAGCGGATGGGCTCGCCGTCCGTGCCAGGCTCGAAGTCGTCGGTGCTGAACACGCGCTGGTTGATGCAAGCGACGACCATGGGATCGACGATCATCGCCCGGTACTCCTCCATCAGGTCGCACACCAGCGAAGGCCGCCCGTAAGCGATTTCGTGGAGCGAGCCGACGTACGGGTCGAGACCGACAATTTGCACCGCAGTCTCCACGACGTTGGCAAGGAGGGTGTAGCCCAGAGACAGGAGGACGTTGACAGGATCCAGTGGCGGGCGGCGATTGCGCCCGGAAAAAGTGAAATCCGGGTTTTTCAGCAACTGGTCGAAGACTTCGAAGTACAGCGCCGAGGCGCGCCCTTCGAATCCGCGCACTTCATCGAGGCTTTCCGCCTCGGCAAGTTGGTCTTGTACAGCACCTAAGCGGTAGGCAGTTTCCGTGAGCTTTGCACCGTCGCTGTGACGTCGGCCGGCTTTGAATAAAAACGCCCGCATGTTGGCAATCTTCCCGTGCACGATTCGCTGAGCAAATTGCAGGGCTCGCGCGCGGTCGCGCAGGGCATCGTACTGGGCCAAGCGCAGGTTTACGTTTTTGGAATACTGGTGCATCAGCCGGCCCCGGAACTTGCCGTGCAGCGAGAGGAACACCGTGTCGATGCGCTCGTTGACCAGGAAGTCCAGAACGGCAGGCGTGACGACGATGTTCCCCATGAGAACGAGTTGGTCCAGGTCGTGAACCAACAACTCGGTGCGCTTTACGTTCCCAAGCCAGACTTCGAGTACCGGACCATTCCTGCGTACGGTTGCCCCTGGTTCCGTGATGTACGCTGTTTTCACCGTGGCACCCCCTTTCGAAGAAAGAATCGTAGCCCCGTAATACCGGAAAATTACTTCCAGGGCGGATCCTCGTTGTCGTCGGTCGGCTTTTCTTCAGTCGAGGATTGCCCCTGCTGCGGAAGCAGACTTTGCAGAATCTTTTCCATTCGTTCCAACCGGGAAATGATGGCTGCCAGGTCGGCTTTCGGATCGGGCACGGTTCGGTCCACCCATTCTTCGGTTTCGAATGGAGCGATCGGCTCCCGGCGCGAAAATCGTGGCGGACTGGAAAACGCGAACAAAGCCGGCGTGGCATACCCAGCTTCGGGAACTTCCGGGCACTGGCAGCGAGCCGCCAGATCCGGAAAATACTCGCGCAGCCGCTTGCAGCCGATGGGTGATTGGAAGCCGCGGCGGATTCGATCGAGCTCTTTTCGGCTCGTGCTGGTGCGCGCCAGGATTTGTTCGATCACGGGATTTTCGCGGCCCACCAGCCCGATGCTGTACAAGAGGCAGCGCAAGCTCGTCGCCGAAAGCGGTTCTCCTTCCCATGCCCGTCGGGCAAGTTCGTGCAGCACATGACATCCTTCCAGGATGCGATCGACGGCTTCCTTGACGGGCTTGCCGCTCTCGATCGTGGCTAAGGCCTCCGCGAGCGCCCGCGGAGAACCAAGGGTGGGACGGGAAGGCGCGTTGGTTTCCTCGGGTGGCACCGTCGGACCGGGTTCGATCGGGCGGAGAGGTACAACGCGTTGTTGCAAGAGCTGTTCGAATACGACGGGATCTACGGTGCGCAGGCGCGCGAAAGCCTCGCGAGCTTCGACTGGCTGCAGCCGGTCGTCGAGAAAGCGTGAGGGCCGAAGCGTGGCTTGGTGAATGCCCAGGGGCAGCTTGACCAGGTTCCCGAGCCCTTTGCCCGTCAGTTGATCTTGCTTTGGGAAGATCTCTACGACCACGCTGGCTGGTTGGGTACCGCTACGCCACAAAAGTTCGCGCAAGAATGCACGTGCACGACGAGCCGGTACTCGCGGAGCGAAAAACAACCATACGTGCAACCCCGAGCCGCCTGTGTCTTCGAGGAACGCGGGGACGTCGAGGCTTGCGGCAGTACGGGCGATGCGCGCGGCATACTCCGCTAGGGCGGGCAGTGCGAGCCCCCCGCTTTCCGTGGAGTTTTCCAGGCGCATCTGCTCCGAGGCAGCAGCGGTCGGATCGAGATCGATGACGGCAAAGCTGACGTGGTGATCCGGGTACAGCAGGTACTGGCCGATGGTGATGCGGCCTTCGAGGTGCTGCACGATGACACGATCGTCTAAGGGTTCGCGCACTGGAACATAGCCGGTACGCTCGTTGCGCGCGTCGTACCATTGGCGCGCGTACACATCGCCGCGCCCAGCGAACCAACGACGGAATTGTTCGACAAGCTCCGCAGGGAATTGTGCTCCTGCAGTCGCTACCTCGCGGGGCGCTGCATCGAACGCCAGAAAGTCATCGGTTACGTCGGGCGCGCTAGGGTCGTCTCCTTGGGGTGCAGGTTCGTAGGCTCCTGAAGGAGCTGCTCCGCAAAGCTGACGGCCTTGTTCCAGTTCGCCGGCCTCGATGAGAAGCAAACCCCACTCTCGCTCGTGTCCCGCAACAAAACCGCCTGCGCGGGCGTGTTGGTACAATTCGACGACACGGCGGTAGTCCAGTTCCTCGGCAGCGCGGCGCGCAAGCGCCAAGTAGCTAGGATCCGCTGACGGCGAAAGCTTCTGATCCCCCATCTGTCCGCCCTCGTCGTGCGTTTTTGTTCACTTTTTCGGTGCGGTGTTTATCCGGCGAGCCGCTGCAACTCCGCTTGGGCACGCTCCGCAAAGGTGGGCAGCAAGGCCATCCGTCCATAGGCCTTCCGAGCCCCCTCCAAGTCGCCTTGCTCTTCGCAAAGCTTCGCCAATGCCTCGAGCGCTTCGGGGTATTCAGTGACGTAGCGCCGGCGTCGGAACTCGGCTGCTTCCTCGTAACAACGGCGTGCTTGGCCGAACTCGCGGATGCTTGCGTAAATCTGGCCCATTTTGAACAAGGTCAAATGGCGCCCGACGTGATCTTTGATCAACGAACTTTTGTAGAGTTTCAGGGCTTTCCGCTTGTCGCCCTTGGCAAGTTCTGCGTCGGCGAGAAGGCGCCAGATGTACGGCTTGCGATGGTGGACTCGGATGTTCGGTTCGATCCACGCGATGGCGTCTTCCGGTCGATTCGTGGCAAGCGCGATTTCGGCGAGAAGGGCGTACACAAAGTCGTGTTCGCGGTGGCCCTTGGCTTCGAGAGCGAGGCGAAGGGCACGCTCGGCATCTGCATACTGTTCTAAGGCAAACAGAATCTTTCCTGCGAGGAAAAACTTGAACAGCGGTTCTTGGTGGTTGCGTTCTTTGTCCACGCGGATGCAGCGAAAAATGTACGCGCGGGCATCGGCGTAACGTTTCAGGCGATACGCCGACCGGGCTGCTCCGTAGAGAGCGAGAACGTACGTTTTAAAGTACCGGCTTTGATCGTTGCGCTCGTTTGCCGGCAGCGACTCGAACAAATGAATCACCTCGCCAAAGAGGCGCAACGCCGGCGCGTCTTTCTGGGTCAGGATGCTCGCATGGTAAACAGCGAGTCGGTACTTGTCCTTGATGGAGCGCGGATTCAACCGCAGCGCTTCGGCAATCCATTTTTCGAAGCCTTTGCGCCAACTCTCCGGATCCTCCAAGCGGGGTTTGCGCACCTTGTGCTGCAAAAGTGCGAGGTAGTGGATGTACGCGAGACCGCTCGCGACCCGATGCGAAGGGGCCGCGTCGAAAATCTCCGCGTACAACGCTCGCGCTGACTCCAGCCGTCCAAGTTGGGTCAGCGCGAAGCCGACCTCGCTTGCAAGCTCCGCTTGCTCGGCGGACACTGGTCGGGTCAGTTGAGCCTCCAGGTTTGCGATTTCCCCCCAATTGCCCTGGCTCTTCCACCGCTTCACCGCCTCCACACCAGGGGTTGGGACCTCATGGTGTGTGCGTTGGTCTGTCATGCTCGCCAACCTACCGGACGCAGGATTCCGATAAAAAGAGGGTCGGCGCTTGTGGCAACGTTGCCGCCAACCATTGGCGCCGACGGGGGAACTCAGCCGGCGGGCGTGATGGTAATGCAACGGGGGGACAGGTGAACGCCGTACGTGGTGTGGGGGCGTTGGCCAGCGCCTCGGAAGCGTAGGTTGTCGGCGTGTTCCAGAGGCAGCCCGAACTCGAGTAAAGCGCTTTTGATTCGGGACATCGCTTGCCGCACATACTCTTGCGGGAAATCCCGATCGGTGGGAGGCACGAGCTCGCTGAGCTGCTCGGGGGTTCGGAAGCAGCACGCGCACGGATAGTCCGTGGCTCGGACGTTATGGTTCGATCGCAGCCGCGCCAGATGGAGCCATAGGTGGAGGTCGCGTTGCCGCAAACGGATCCCGAGTGTGTTTGGCCACAAGGTGTGGCCGGCGATGGAAACAGTCTCGATCCTCCCGTCGAGACTTAGGCGAAACACCAGCTGTGGCTCGGTTTCGCTGTCTACCCGAGTTTGCACGGCGCTTAAAAACGTACTCAGGTCGAGGTTTCCTGAAGGCACGTTGAGTTCCCTCGTGCGTAGAAAAGGCACCTCGGCCAGGTCGATTTGGACTTCGTCGCCAGGAAGAGGGAAGAAGAAGTGCGGGTTGTCTGTTTGTTCAGGGCGCACGAGCACGTGAAAGAGCCGGTCCTGTCGCCTTCCGAGCAGTTGAAAAGCCAGGACGAGGGCGTGACTCAAGGTTTTTCGGCCACCAGCGATCGAGCCTAAGATCATCTGGCTACGAGGTTGCAGTGCGCGGACGATACGGAACACTTGCAGCCACGCCGCGTGGTTGTCTTCGGTGGTGCGCAGATCCATCAGCGGTTCCCTGGCTGGGGACTTGCGCAGCACATGAAACCGTATGGTTGGGGTAGGCAACTGGTAGGCTCGCACTAAGCGCGACAAGGCTCCGCGTGACCCCAAGAGTGCATGGCGGCTCAGTTCGATTGCCGGCAGCGTGCCGATAATTTCCACGTGGTGCACGGGCACCCGTTCCGTGGATAACACAGAGAGGCCGTAAAGAGCCTCGGTTACGACGGCCGGAGTTAGACCTACCACCGCAACAAGAACGTTCTCCTGCCCTCCAAGATCGCTCACGCCATAATATTCAGCGCAAAAAGTGTATGTTGTGCAAGCACTTTTTGTTCCGGGAGAACTTGCTTGGGGCAAGAGGAAACGTTGCCAGGACTGGCGGGCGGAGGTTGGGCTGGCTACGCAACTACAACCAATGACGCGAGCGGGATTCCATCGATTGGCACTCGGGACGCTGATCGGACACTTAAATTGCGCAGAAACCCAGTTCACGCTCGCCCGCGGGCCGAGGTTCGAGCTGGTCCGACGCTCGCGGAGTCATGCTCGAGGCGGGGCCGTAAACTCGATGGTCGGGCCGCCTACCTCGCACTTGCAGCCGAGGCCGGCTGTGTGCAACGAATGGCACAGGCCTTGCCGCCCGACCGGTGCGGGTTCCGTTCGTGCCGGTCGCGAGGTTGCGTTCTTTGACAATTTCACCCAAAGCGAGTGTGCGGACCTGGCAGTCCACGAGACGCGAGGTTCTTTGCGCCACTCTGCACGACCAAAGGCCGCCAGCGCAAAAATGCCGAGAATCTCGGGTTGTCTCGTTCTCCGATGGGCGCACCACGATTCCCGCGGCAGAACGGTAGCTTACGACGCGTTGCCGCGAAAACGTACAAGTTTCGCGTTGGCAGCACTGACGACTGGCGCAAAGCGAGCTGGCGGCATTAGAGCGAAGCGGGCCGGAGGATGGGTCAGGCCGAAGGCACACGTTCCCCGAGAGGGGTTTGAGACCTGCTTCTTCTTCCTTGCCATAGGCCTTTCCCCTTTCCGGCCGAAGGCACACGTTCCCCGAGAGGGGTTTGAGACGTCAAGTTTGTCTCTCCAAGAATGATTCTTCATACTGGCCGAAGGCACACGTTCCCCGAGAGGGGTTTGAGACTTTGGCGTTGCTGTGCGATCGCGCGCGCTGCGTCAACGGGCCGAAGGCACACGTTCCCCGAGAGGGGTTTGAGACACCGTGCCGACACGGCACGGCGCCACCACTCGCCGTGGCCGAAGGCACACGTTCCCCGAGAGGGGTTTGAGACCCTGCAGACCTCTATTAAAACCCTCTGATCGCCTTCGGCCGAAGGCACACGTTCCCCGAGAGGGGTTTGAGACTTCGCGGCGCAACGTCACCGGGAGGGGGCTTAGCTTGGCCGAAGGCACACGTTCCCCGAGAGGGGTTTGAGACTAAACGTTGTGCTGTCCATTGTCTGCTATTAAGCAGCTTGGCCGAAGGCACACGTTCCCCGAGAGGGGTTTGAGACGCTTCGCTAGCGATTCAACCGCCTCGCTCAGCTTCGGCCGAAGGCACACGTTCCCCGAGAGGGGTTTGAGACAAGCCGGGAAGCGGACCACGTGCGGGAGTTTAACAGGGCCGAAGGCACACGTTCCCCGAGAGGGGTTTGAGACCTCAGCATCAATCTTAGGCGCCTCAATCGATGCTGAGGGGCCGAAGGCACACGTTCCCCGAGAGGGGTTTGAGACTCTCGATTGAGACACCAAGCCGGGAAGCGGACCACGTGCGGCCGAAGGCACACGTTCCCCGAGAGGGGTTTGAGACAGGGGAGGAAACAGAATGGAGCGGCTAGTAAGCCTTGGCCGAAGGCACACGTTCCCCGAGAGGGGTTTGAGACACCGCCAGGTGGATAAGCCCATCGATAAACCATTTCCGGCCGAAGGCACACGTTCCCCGAGAGGGGTTTGAGACTGATGGCATCGCCACTTGTGTTCTTTTTCGCCATCCGGCCGAAGGCACACGTTCCCCGAGAGGGGTTTGAGACCCCGAACTCCCGAGCGGCCGCGACTAGAAGCTTTGCTTGGCCGAA